>Ga0190303_1000047_pt1 | contig 50389 bp, 46 predicted proteins | sample 48700701_MG_FD_161672 | JGI IMG/M metagenome (GOLD analysis project Ga0190303, IMG submission 161672) | Hydrothermal vent sediment bacterial communities from Southern Trench, Guaymas Basin, Mexico - 4870-07-0-1_MG | ecosystem: Environmental > Aquatic > Marine > Hydrothermal vents > Sediment ... | reverse complement strand
TCCCACTTTTTCATAGCAGTGCATCATGTTAATGCTTTGGATAGTGTCTCACTTAGAATACCTTATGGGACAAAAATTGCATTAGTCGGAGTAAATGGCTCAGGAAAAACCACGTTAGCAAAAGTAATAATGGGAATATTTGATCCTATAAAAGGTTCGGTGTATTATAACGAACAAAATATTTCTAATATAAATAAGAATACATTAATGTCGAAATCTTCAGCTGTATTCCAAAACTACCAAAAGTACAAACTTAGTAGCATTGATAATGTGAAAATTGGTAATTCTAGCTCTTTTAGTGATTTAAAATTGATTAAGCAAACACTTTTTGATACTGGATATTTACGAAACTCTATAAATCTTGATTTAGTACTTTCTAGAGAATTTAATGGAATAGAGATTTCTGGAGGAGAGTGGCAAAAACTTGCTATTTCAAGAAGTATTTATAGAGAATTTGATTTGTTATTATTTGATGAACCTACAGCTTCAATCGATCCTTATGAAGAAAACAACATCTATAATCTGTTCAATAGTATATCTAATGAGAAAACTTCTATATTAGTAACACATCGGATTGGTGCATGTAAGTTGGTGGATACTATTATTGTTCTGGAAAAAGGAAAAGTAATGGAAACAGGTTCGCACGATGAATTACTAGCAGAAGAAGGACTGTATTATAATATGTTTAGGAAACAACAAGAGACATACAGCAAGATGATAAAAGAATAACTTGCTGTATATTTTTCAAGCGGATATTTATATAATATGTGTAGGAAAACTTGTTTAGGATATAAGCAGTAAGTAAATGTACTAGTACTTAAGATATGATTATTGATTATAGATATTAAACCAAAAAAATGTTGAAATAAATATGAAAACACATCTTAATTGAGTTGTGTTATATAAAGAGCTTTCTCTTAGAATCCATAACTTACTCAGTTATAAAAGTGGTCAATAAATCCATTAAACGCCTTAACCAAAGGATATAATGATAGTAAGTTTTAATTAATATTTTCGAATTTTATGGAAGTCATTTGGGTCCAACGACAATAAAATCGGAAGCCATTAGGGTCCAACGAGCCAAAAAAAAGCAACTAATTGTTGCCTAAATTAACATTGCATCCCTATTTGGGGGTGTTTTTTTTGATTGTGTTTGAATATTATATGTTATTGTAATATAATAATAACTGATAAGTTTAGGAAAATTGTGAGGGAGATTTGTAATCACTCCTTGAGTGCTTTTTTTATAGGGTGTATGAATATAATGACAAGTATTCATAATAGCTGAAAATTAAGGTTGTTAGAGAAGTAATAAACTAAGAATATAAATAAACAAAAAGAGCAATCTAGTGCTCTAGTTGTAACATTTCCTGAAGATAGTTATTGAGTATATTTAATGATTTTGTGTGTGCGTCTTTGTTGTGAACGTAACGATCATTTTGAATTGCATCGTTATTTTCATTGTACCATTGAAGTAATTTCTTTAATACAATCAAAATTAATTCATTATCCTTTTCCTTTATGGCTTTCCTTAAACCGTTAGTATAACCAATAATAAATGGATCCTTTGTGAAACTCATTATAGTACCAATTACACCCTCAATTTCAAGATTGAACTCTTTATTAGAAATAGTAAATCCTCCTCTCCTAAGCATTTACAAGTTTTGCTAAATCATCATCATCAAAATCTAAATATTGATTGTTTGAATATGTAGGTGTAGAAACTGATAATAATGTTATAATTGTAATAATAAAAATTAAAAAATATTTTTTCAAGAATATCCCTCCATTCCACTTTAGGATAAAAGAGAAGTGATATTCAAAACAGCGCATATCTGTCGTACTTTTTAAAAAGGGGTGATATAAATGGAATCAAAAAGATTAGCGAATTATATTGAAAAACTCAGGTATGGTAGGAAAATTTCTCAAGAGGAATTTGTAAATGATATTACTTCATTAAGACAATATCAACGCTATAGAGCAGGAGATTGTGAATTTCCTCTTGATATAATTAGTAAAATGGCAAGCAAACTTAATATACCATTAAAAAAATTCTATAGTGAATTTGAAAAAGAGAAGATTAATGAAACTAGGGTAGTAACTAGATATTATAACTATGTCGTATCAAGAGACTATTTTAATGCACACACACTAAGAGACACGATTAATTTTGATTTATTTATAGATGTCGAAAAGAAGAATTTCTTTTTAAGCGCAACATTTCTATTGGATTATTTTGAAAATAGGTTATCATTAGTTAATTTAATAAGAGAACAATCAAAACTAGTGAATTATCCTTCAATATTAAGAAATTCTATTCTTACAGATTGTGAAACTTTGATTTTAGGAACAATAATGGAATACTCTATTACTGATAGAGATATAATTATGCAAAAATTGACAAAAATAATGATTGGTGATGAAATGCAAATTTCTGGTGCAAACATTTTCGCGAGAACTCAGGTACTCTTTTGGCTGAGTAAAAACTATGGTAGAAAAAAGGATTATCAAAAAGTAATAGAACTTTGCAGTCTAGGAATCGAGGAGAATAAAGAATACTTCACATATTATATGTTGGAATATTTCTATTATTATAAAGCTTTATCATATTTACGTACTGATTATCCACTTGAGTTTGAAGAAAATTTGTTTAATACTATAGCCATTCTAGAACTGGTATCATACAAAGAAAGGGAACGATTTTATAAGACTATAAATGTGGATACGAATATTGATGTTTATGAATTTTTCATTACAAAACTGAGTAATAGAAAAACCACTGAGATGTAACTCAGTGGTTTTTCTTTGAAACTACGACAGATATGCGCTTTTTTGATTTGTAATTTAATGATACTATAACGAAAGGTAATTTAGAAAATAAGTTTTGGAGGAGGTAAAGAGGGGAAGAATAGCTATATGTATATTAGTTGTTTTGGTAAATTTCTTTATTATCACATAATTTAAAAAAAGATAAGAAGGAGAAATAATATGAAAAAAATAATCGCAATATTATTGATGTTTTCACTAGTTTTAATGACACAAACAGGGATATTTGCAAGTAGTTACAATAATTTTTCAAAGAAATCAGAAAAAGAAATAAGAGAAGCACTAAAGGAAGAGAAGATTAAAACATATCATATTGGAAATAGTGATTTTGATTTAATTGGAAAAGAAGATGCAAAAAGTGTTACTAAATTTATCAATAAACTTAGTTCAGGGGATGGAATAGTTATTGAAGCAGAATATTATAATGAATTTCTACAAGAGGATTATTTTTCTTTGATAAATCCTAAAGATAAGATTATTAGTCTATTCTTCGTAGGCAATGAGAATATAGAAGACATTTTGAATCATTTTGGATTAAGCGAAAATTTTGATGACTTTAGTGATATATATATGGTAAGCTATATATGCATTGAAGAAGGTTGTTATCCAATTGTTTATTTAGGTGATGAATACAATGAGAATTTAACTGAGAATAAGATATTGAAAGAGCAATATTTATCTATCTATAATAAAGAATTTTATCCTGAGGGCAAAGAAAAATTGAAACCTGGTTCAGTTGGTGCATATGATGTGACAAATAACTGGACTCTTGATACAAATTACTGGTACATTTCTACAGATTGGTATGCTACAGATATTTCTGTAACAAGTAGTAAAGGTACTCATTATGGTGATTATAGAGAATGGACACAAGTATTGTTGATTCGTGATTTAGCGCAGAATCAAAAAGAGTATGTTGCAGTGAATAAAAAAGGTCATATGATACCTGACAATCCTGGTAGCACAAATGATATGAGATCATATCATCTTAAACCAGAAACAGATGTAGATTATGGAAATCCGACTTTTATGTTATTCGATTGGATGCCAACAAATAATCCTACTTCTTCAACTTTTACAATTTCACAGGGGTCTGCTGTTTCAAGTGACGGATCAGAAAGTTCAATTTCAGTAAGCTATGCTGTTACAATTTCTGATTTAGAAGTTGATACTGATGGTACTAATAGTATTGAAGGTATCTTTAGTCCGGATTTTCATTGGGAAATAGCAACCTGGAATAATCGACCTTATAACGAAGAGGAAACAGTAAACTGTTGGGGATACATTGTTCAACTTGATGGAACATATACTACTGGTTCATACAAACACTGGCATGATTCTACGAATGTTAAATTTTTAAGAGACCTTCCTTTTAAGAATTACTATCTGAATAGAGATTGCGATACAATTATTGGATTTTATATTCCTACTAGAGATTCAAATGGGATAATAATAGATTAGGAGGATTGGCAAATGGAAATATTAAGATTATTATTAAGAAATTGGGAAGCAAATATTATATATATAAGTTTTCTAATGTTTATTAGTTACGTGTATTTTTATATTGGTATAAAAATTGAAAGTAAAGTTTTATTGCATATGGCAAGAACATTTATAATATTGTTAGCGTTAATACTAACTCTTGTAATGTTAGTTGACATAACGAATAAATATATACCATACTCGCAGTAGGTGAAATGTATTTAAATTAACTGGAAACAACAATGTTTCCAGTTTTTCTTATGGTTATGAAGTAAATGATATAAGAAGAGTAAATCATTTACTTCACATGATAAAGTGGTCAATGAAAACTCTAGAAAGCTTAATAAAGCCAAAAGCTATAATTGATATATTTGACACGTATCATTAATTATACGGAAGTCATCTGGGTCCAACGACTATAAATACAGAAGCCATTAGGATCCAACGAGCCATTATGACCATCCCATATTGCTTCCATAGTGTAATTTCAATAAACTGCTGTGTTAAGCGATATGTAATATAGTTAAATTAATAACTATTTAATAAAAATGAAGAAAAAAGGTGTTTTCTGAGTACTTTGAATAAAAGTATTATAGAAAACACCTTTTTTTATTTGCTCGATTAAAGGGGTTTTAAACCCCTGACCAAATGAATATGAATAATGGAATTATTAGAAAAATTCAATTACTAGAATTGATGTATCTAAAAGAGGAACCCTACCAGGAAACATAAGTTAAAAATAATAATAAAAAATTACAAAAGAAAGAACCATCTCTCGATGGTTCTAGGAAGGTGATGCATGAATATTCATACAAACTATGTAAGGGATAAGTTGCGACTAATGTCGCATTACCAATATTAACTATTATATAATAATAATAATTAATATCAAATATATTTTATGCACTGCTATGAAAAAGTGGGACACATAGCCCCCCTCTAGAGCAAATAATGTAGTATAATAATACAGAGGAGTTGATAATGTGGTTAATCAGTACAGTGTAGACTTTAAGTTAAAAGTAGTAAAGATGATTTTAAATGAACATATAAGTAAAAAAGAAATAATGAGAACATATAATGTATCCACAAAATCACAAAGGCAGTGGATACACAAGTATGAAACTGAAGGTATAAGTGGACTAGTTAGTAAAAGAAAAATAAGAGATAAAATACCAACAGATCAGGAAGTTGAATCGACGGAATCATTGAAGCATGAAATCCTTCTTTTAAAGATAGAAATTGAGAGATTAAAAAGAGGATACAATAGTGAAGACGCTAAATACCTAAAAAAAAAGATATCTTAAAATACGAGTATAATTTAGTACATAAATTTAGAGCTAAATTTTATATAAAAGATCTTTGTGAATATATAGGAATAACAAGAAGTGGATATTACAGGTGGCTAAGAAGAAAAGAGAATAAAACACAAAGACAGGAAACAAAAGATTACCTAAAATCATTAATACTAAATTACCATGAAATGTATCCAACAAAAGGATATCGAGCAGTAAGAAAAGAAATCAAAGTTGATATAGGATGGATTGTATCATATTACTTAATGTATCAATGTTTCAAAGAGTTAGGTATTTACAGTAAAGCAAAAAGAAAAGCCTTTAGAAGGCCAAAAGGTGTATCAGACAAGTACAAAAACATTATTGGTGGAGATTGGTCTACTAATGGACCATTTGAGAAAGTATGTAGTGATACAACAATGCTTACTCATAATGGTGTAAAGTATGATTGGAACTATCATGTGGATGTATATAATAATGAAATAGTAGGATCAGATGTAGCATCATATAAACATTGTAATGGAGTAATGAATCACTTAAGAAGTTTAAAGGATTTCTTGCGTATAAAAGAAGAAAGAGGATATGGTGAAAATCACACAATATTACATAGTGATCAAGGGATAATTTATGCATCTAAAAAGTTTGAAAAAGCGCATAAAGAATATCCAATAACTCGTTCCATGTCAAGAGCAGGAACGCCTACTGATAATCCAGTAATTGAATCACTAAACGGATGGATAAAAGCAGAGTTAAAACACAACTTAAGAATCAATGATTTCACTGATATAAATATCGCTATAGAACTGTATATAAATTATTTCAATAATAATAGACCCGCTTGGAAACTGGATTACATGACACCGGTTGAATACAGAACGGTAAATGGATTTAAATAATCATGAAAAATATCGTTTATAATACTAGTTACAAATGATATAATATAAGCAATAAGGAAAGTTGTATGTCGCTTTTTTCATACCTTAGGGGGGGCTGTGTGTCCCAGAAAATCGTGGCAGTGCACTTTTTTCTTCATTTCTTATTAAATAGTCAATATTTTAACTATATTACATATCACTTAACACAGCACTTTATTGAAATTACACTATGGAAGCAATATGGGATGGTCATAATGGTGGAGTTGAGGGGATTTGAACCCCTGTCCAAAGTAGCCGAAACTAAATTTTCTACATGCTTAGTTTATCATATTTTTTAATTAGCAAATTGGTGACAAACAGCCAAATTACTAACGAGTCCTATTAAATTCATTTCAAACAGTTAAGACTGCACTGTTTAAATATATTCTACTAACTGTTCTCCTGCCTAAAGTCGTAGACTACAAAAGGGGGAGATCGCGCTTATTATTAAGCTGCGAAAGCGTAATTTTCGTTTCCGATTATAATTTAACCTAGTGTTTTTACTTGCACAACCAAGGCATGCTTGTCGAGCTCTAACTACCCTGTCGAATCCATAAACAACCCCATTGTCTAAATTATGAATGCTACTATTATTAGTCCAATACCAATAATAACATTTAATACTTTTACTCCTGTTTCGCCAATTAAATTAGCCCATCTTCTTCCTTTTCTTGTTTTGTTAACAATCCCTGTTAGTCCAGCAATAACGGTAAATATTCCGATAACTAATAAAACAATCTGTTCTGTTCCCATCTATTTCACCCCTATTTATATTATACCATAATTTTTCTTTTATTGTAAATTTAATAGCGTTCTTTTAATGTTTGTTGCGCTCTTTTGAGCGCGTCTTTTTCTTTTAAACTTTGTCTTTTATCATAGTTTTTCTTTCCTTTAGCCAAGGTTATTTCAACTTTACATAAGCCTTTTTCTAAATATACCAAAGTAGGAATTAAGGTAAGTGGTTCTTTAGCTAGTTTATTAGTAATTCTAATAATTTCTTTTTTATGAAGAAGCAATTTTCTTGTTCTTTTTTCTTGATGATTAAAGAGGTTTCCATGATTATATTTAGAAATATGCATATTAACAATAAAGATTTCTCCGTTTCTAACGCGAGCGTAAGCATCAACAATACTGACTTTCGCAGTTCTAACGCTTTTAATCTCTGTTCCCTTTAAAACAATTCCACATTCATATTTATCTAATAAAAAATATTCATGACTGGCTTTTTTGTTTTTAGTAATAATCTTCATATAATCACCTCCGATATTCTTACATTATTTTAAAATCAATGTCTCCATCACTAATATGGGTATTCATTACTTTAACTTTTACTTTATCTCCGATTCTAAAAATACGGTGTTTTCTTTCGCCGATTAAAATCATTAAGTTTTCATCATAAACATAATAATCATCTCTTAATTCAGAAATATGGACTAACCCTTCAACTGTGTTAGGTAAAGTAACATATAAACCAAAACCTGTTACACTACTTATTATACCATCAAATACTTTATTGATATACTTCGTAATATATTCGGCTTTTTTCATATCGACTACTTCTCTTTCTAGTAAAACAGCTTTTCTTTCTGTTTCACTTGCTTGATGAGCAATCTCAGGCATTACTTCTTGGTAGTACTCAATTGTTTTTGTTGATTGATTATTTTTAAATAAATACTCTCTTAATAACCGATGCACAATTAAATCAGGATATCTTCTAATAGGCGATGTAAAATGCGTATAAAACTCAAACGCTAGTCCATAATGCCCAATGTTTTGTTCACTATAAATCGCTTTTTGCATACTTCTAAGCATTAAAAGATTAATACCTTTTTCGGCAGGAGTATCTTTAACATTAGCTAGTAATTTTTGAAGTTCTAAATTACTTATTTCTGTTTTACCTTTCACTTGATAACCTAAAGCACTGCTCATCTTCAATAAACGATGGAGCTTTTGTTCTGTTGGTTTATCATGAACACGATATATAAATGGTAAATTAAGCCAATACACGTGTTCAGCAACAACTTGATTAGCTTTTAACATAAATTCTTCAACAATGTTTTCACTAATTCCACGTTCTCTTAACACAACATCTACGGCTTTCCCTTGATCATCTAAAATAATGTATGCTTCATCTGTTTCAAAGTTAATACTTCCAACTGTTTCTCTTTTCTTTTTCAAGATTTTTGCGAGGTTGCGCATATCATAAAACATTTCAACTAAATCAATATATTCATTATTTAGATCTTTATCACCATTAAAGATTTTATTTATTTTAGAATAAGTCATACGTTTATATGATTTGATAACACTTGGATATATTTCGTATTTGATAACTTTACCGTTTTGATCAATTTCCATTTCACAAGTAATTGTTAAACGGTCTTCATTTGGAACTAACGAACAAATATTGTTGCTTAAATTAACTGGCAACATCGGAACTACTGTCCCAGGTAAATACACTGATGTTCCTCTTTTATACGCTTCTATATCTAAAATACTATCCTTAGTAACATAATAACTAACATCTGCGATACTAACTCCTAAAGTGTAGTTACCATTTTTTAGTTTTTTAACAATGACAGCATCATCGAAATCTTTAGAATCATCCCCATCGATTGTGATTATCATTTCATTTCTTAAGTCTCTTCTACCTATGTAATCCTCATCATTTACTTTCGTAAATTGCGCTGCGGCTTGTTTTACTTTATCACTAAAAATAGGATCAATATCATATTTTAAAATTTTGCTTAAAATATCTACTCCTTTAGAATTAATATTTCCAATAACTTCACTTACGGAACATTCGATTTTTCCTTTATACGCATAATTAATTATTTCAGCCCGAACCTTATCAAATTTTTTAGCTCCATGATAGTTTTCTTTACGAATAATAATATTTTGTTTAATTGTTTTATCATCACTAATTAAATAGCCCATTCCGTCGCGATACTGAAGCGTTCCAATTATGTGTGTATATTTTCTTTCAATTACTCTTCTTATTTCGCCTTCTGGTCTTGTTCCACTTCTATTTCTAGAAACATAAACTAAAACTTTATCTAAGTTCATAGCCCCATTTACTGCATCTCTCGAAATAAAAACATCATCTCCCTGAGTATCAAGAGGAATAACAAAACCAAACCCTTTTTCTTTTAAATCTAAATGACCAACAATATAGTTAGTATTTTTAGTAAGGCTATATTCATGATTTTTATTTTCAATTATTATAGCTTCTTTTGTCAGATTATTTAAAGATTTAACTAATTCTTTAAATTCACTACTTGTCTTAATCTTTAAAACATCTTTAAAATTATCAAGCGATAATTTTTTTGTTGTTTCCTCATTTAATAATTCTTTTATTTTTTCTATCATAAAAATAACCTCCTCTATCCCTTTTTTAGAAAAAAAAGAACACTTTGAGTGTTCTTAAGATATCATTGCTAAAACGCTAAGTAATATAAATACTACACTTGTTCCAGCAGTAACACGATTTAAAATCAGTTCAAACCCACGTTTTTTCTGATTATTAAAAAGTTCACTCTTTTCACCACTAAAAGCGTTGGCAGCATTATCTTTTGAACTTTGCATTACTACTAAAGTAATAAGGAATAACGCTACGATTAATAATAATATATCTTCAATTCTCATGATTCTTTCCTCCTATAAACTTAATCCAATGTATATAAAATAACTAATTAGTATTAATATACTTGGAATAATGTATGTGTAAATACTTAGAGCTTTCTTTCTTAGTAAAGCTATCATTAATATTATAGAGTTAATTAGTCCTAAAATCAAGAGTAAAGAAATATTTTCTCTTAATGCTATATCAGTTACTAAAATATCATAAATGTTCTCTTTATAATTAACGACATCTACAACACTAATTATTGTTAAATTAAAAACATTTGATCCAACAATATTACCAAGTGCTGCTTCATAATTTTTCAATTTCATTAAAGACATAACCGCAGTAAGTTCTGGCAAACTAGTTGCTACTCCTAAAAAGATTGCACCAGCAAAAGAAGTACTTAAATTCAATTCAGTTGCTAGATTATCAGTTACTATTGTAACAAAATAACTTGAAGCAATAACTACTAAACTCCAAAGAATAAACATAATAGCTATTTTCTTATAAGATAAAGCACTTTCTCCATTATCATTTGTACTTTCTTCAGCATTCATACTTTTGATACTTAAGAAGTAAATAATTATTATTATTAATGAAATAATATTAAATGTTACACCAATTGAAATTCCAATTGTATCATAATCTAACCATCCAAATTTATTTAACAATAATGGCAATGCAAATATAACATACATGATAATAATCAAGCCATTAGTTTTTCTACCGGATTTTACTTTATTAAAAAATAAATGTTTAACAAAAAATAAATCAGCCACTGCTAAAATAACAATATTAAAAAGATTACTTCCAAAAACATTCCCAAAAGCAAGTCCAGGTTTAGCTAAAATAACAGTAGAAGTTATACTTGTAATAAATTCTGGCATTGACGTTACTGTAGCTAATAATATTCCGCCAAGAACCGCTCCACTAATACTGCTTTTTTTATCTAATTCATCGACAAAATAGCTTAATTTGCTTGTAGCGTAAATAACAACAAAAGCTAATAAAAAATACTGGGCAAAAAGGACAACCATCTAATCACTCCTTACAAACTATTATATTATATCTTAACTTGTATAAAAAGCATAGTTTTTATTTAAAAAAGTGCTAAACAGCACTTTTTTCTTCAACTGTTTGTTTTTTATCTATATGCTTATCAATACTATCAATTAGAATTCCAACTTTCTTATTAGTCAAAACCCCTATAGTTGGAAATAAGACAACAATTACACAAAATAAAGCTAGTAATGAAATATTATAATATTCAATAATTAATCCTCCTATTAGCATTGAAAAAGGAATTGCTCCATTACTTATTGCTCCCATTGTAGCAAAAACTCTCCCTCTAAAATTATCATCTACTATTTTAACAATCCCGGTATTTAATGGAACATTTGTTAACATTGAAAAAACAGCAAGTAATACCATTCCACCAAGAAACATAATATAAAACGTTTCAAAATTAACTATTCTAGCAGAAGCTAAATGAATAGTTAAAGCAAGGTACGCAAACGAAAGAGATAATAATGATAATCCAATTCTAATAACTTTATTAATACTTTTCATTTTCATACTTCCAACGATTAATCCAGCAATTAACATTGCAATACTAAAAGCAACCTCAGTATAAGCATATTCCATTTCAGCATTTACTCTCGCCAAATCATTATTAAATAAATAAGGAATTCCGATTGCGAATAAAGGAGTAAAAGCAAAATTCAATAATAAACTAAACCCGATAATACTAAATAATCCGGTTTTTCTTTTTATATATTTAAGAGATTCAACAAAATCATGAATTATTGTTTTTTCTTTTTGAAGAGTAGTCTCTATTTCAGTTTTTTCTTTACGATATTTTGCTTTAATAAACATTTCACTAAACCCTGAAATACCAAATGATAAAGCATTAATAATAATTACCCATGTCATTCCAAAGAAAGCGTAAAAAGCAGCTCCAGCAATAACTCCAATAATGCTTTGTAAACTTTGAATAATACTTGAAGCACCATTTGCTGCTTGAAGTAAATCTTCCCCTACAATTTCTGGGATGGCACTTGATATTGCTGGAGTAAATAATGCTGCATTAATACTAGCTAATATCCCTGTTATATAAAGACTTAAAATAATATTATCAATACTTGGAGAAGTTGCAATATATAAAGCTAGTATGACATACAATATCGCTCTAGCATAATCTGTTAAATATATAACTCTTACTCGGTTAAACCGATCAACTAAAACCCCGGCAATTGGACTAACCAAAATTCTTGTTCCAATAACAACAAAAAGAAAGAGCCCCATCGATAATGATGAGCCTGTTAAATCTAAAATATAAAATGACATTGCTATGCCCATTAAACTATTTCCTATTTCTGATACCAAATTACCAGCAAACAGGAGTTTATAGTTATTATTTTTAAATAATTCTTTCATAAAATACCTCGCGTATGTAATTTTCTAAAATGAGTTTATAGTTAACTAATAATATCTCTAAAACTATTAATACTTCTTATTAAAACCATTGCTCCAAATAAGCCAATTCCGTCCAAAACTAATGGTGGTATTATAATTAATTGTAAATCATTTACAACAAACATAACCATTAAAGTTAAATAAATAATATGAGGAAGAAATGATATTTTATTCTTGTTTTTATTTTTTAAATTGATTTTTCTAAGCATTTTTATCGAATAACTAATTGTATATAAGCTAAGTAAATGAAGAGTTATATCGATATATAATAAACTACTTAAAGGATCATTTAAATCAAATTCTTTAATTTTAAATATTAAAAATCCAATTGGAGCAATTGTAAGAATAAAAATTGAAATAACTAAAAAGAAAAACCTTTTTGCTTCTGGTTTATGATTTTCTAAATTGATAGTTATAATAAAATAAGCTAGAGCAAACAGCATATAACGGTTAGAGAAATTTATTGCTAAAGACAGATAAAAAGCTGATGAGATAAAATAATTAATTATTTGTAAAGTTAAGTAAGATAAAAAGATACCAACAATCAAATTTCTAACTTTCAGATTCTTTTCTTTAGTCATGAATTTCACCACCTTATTTTATTATACAAAAAAAAGGACTAATTTAATAGCCCTTTATAAGATAGTAATTATTTTAAGTTATAAAATGATTTCATTCCGTTGTAAACTGCAGTTTCTCCAAGTTCATCTTCAATTCTTAATAATTGATTATATTTAGCAATACGATCAGTTCTTGATAATGATCCTGTTTTAATTTGTCCTGAGTTTGTAGCTACCGCAACATCAGCAATTATAGTATCTTCTGTTTCACCAGAACGATGTGAGATAACACATGTATATCCAGCTTTTTTAGCCATTTCAATACATTGGAATGTTTCAGTAAGTGTTCCAATTTGATTTAATTTAATTAAAATTGAATTAGCACTACCTTCTTCAATTCCTCTAGCTAATCTTTTAGTATTAGTAACAAATAAATCGTCTCCAACTATTTGAATTTTTTTACCAAGTTTAGCATTCATTAATTTCCATCCAGCCCAATCATTTTCATCATGTCCATCTTCAATTGAGATAATTGGATATTTCTCTACAAGTTCAACATAGAAATCAACTAAATCTTGTGCATTTAATTCTTTTCCACCTTCACCCTCTAAAACATAAACACCTTTTTCTTTATTATAAAATTCACTACTAGCAACATCCATTGCAAGCATAACATCTTTACCAGGTACATAATTTGCTTTTGTAATTGCTTCCATAATAACTTCTAAAGCTTCTTCATTACTTTTTAAATCAGGTGCAAATCCACCTTCATCACCAACTGATGTGTTATAACCTCTAGCTTTTAAAACTTTTTTTAGGTTGTGGAATACTTCAGCACCCATTCTTAAAGCTTCTTTAAAAGTTTTAGCTCCAACTGGCATAATCATAAATTCTTGGAAATCAACATTGTTGTCACCATGTGATCCACCGTTAATGATATTCATCATTGGTGTTGGAATTTCTTTAGCGTTAAATCCTCCTAAATATAAATACAGAGGTAATCCAACGTAATTGGCAGCAGCGCGAGCTACAGCCATACTAACACCTAAAATAGCATTAGCTCCTAATTTTGCTTTATTTTCAGTTCCATCAAGTTCAATCATTAAGTTGTCAATTAATACTTGCTGAGTTACATCCATACCTAAGATTTCTGGTGCGATAATTTCGTTAACGTTATTAACAGCAGTTTCAACACCTTTTCCTAAAAATCTAGATTTAACTCCATCACGAAGTTCTACTGCTTCATGTTCTCCGGTTGATGCACCACTTGGTACAATTGCTCTCCCAAATGATCCACTATCAGTGTAAACTTCAACTTCAACAGTTGGATTTCCACGTGAATCTAATACTTCTCTTGCGTATACATCACTAATGTATGGCATAATAAAAACATCTCCTTTAATATATAATTATAAATCTTCTCATACAATATCATTATAGACTTATTAAATTTGTTTTACAAACAATATTAAATTATTGAAAACACTTTCAATAATTTAAAAAAGAGGATTAATCCTTTTTAACAATCAAGCTTTTCGCAGTCATTTCTAAAGGTTGAGGTACTCCTAAAAGTTCAAGCATTGTTGGTGCAATATCTGCGAGCACTCCAGAGTCTCTAATAGTTAACCCTTTTTTTGTAATAATAACAGGAACTTTATTAGTTGTATGGGCAGTAAAAGCTGTTCCGTCATCCGCAAGCATTTTTTCAGCATTTCCATGATCTGCGGTAATAATAACTACTCCATCTTTATCTAAAATTGCGTCAACTACTTTTCCAACGCATTCATCAACTACTTCTACGGCTTTTACAGCAGCGTCAATTACTCCAGTATGTCCTACCATATCACAATTCGCAAAATTCAAAATAATAGTGTCATACTTATTAGTAGCTATTTCATCTAAAACGCGATCAGTTATTTTGTAAGCACTCATTTCTGGTTGCATATCATATGTCGCTACTTTTGGTGAAGCAATTAATGCTCGATCACTATTTTTAATTTCTTTATCAACTCCACCATCAAAAAAGAAAGTAACATGTGCGTATTTTTCTGTTTCAGCAATACGTAGTTGATTAAGTCCCGCATCACTCACAACATCTCCAAACATATTTTTAAGTTTTACTAATCCAAAAGCAATTTCTCCAATTACTAAAGGACTATAAGACATAGTACATACAAACGTAATATCAGTTGGTCCATTGCTGTAATCTAGCCCGCTTTTTGTAGGATTAGACATAGCTGTACCAATTTCAATAGCTCGATCAGGTCTGAAATTAGCAAAAATAATACTATCTTTATTTGTAACCACACCTTCTTTAACAACATTAAATGGATAAACAAATTCATCAACTATATCTTCTTTATAAGAAGCTAAAACGCCTTCAGTTGCTGTGTTTGCTTTTTTGCCTTTAGCATTACAAATAATATCATAAGATGGTTGAACACGATCCCAATTCTTATCACGATCCATTGCATAGTATCTTCCATGGACACTAGCTATCTTACCATATTCAATATCATTCATATAATTTTCTAAATCTTTAATATATGTTACTGCACTTTTTGGTGGAACATCTCTTCCATCTAAAAAGGCATGAACATAAGTTTCTTTTACTCCATGAGCTTTAGCCATGTCTATTAAAGCTTTAATATGTTTGATATGCGAATGAACACCACCATCACTTAAAAGACCGAAAATATGTAATTTAGAATCATTTTCTAACACATTATTAATAGCGTTTAAGTATGCTTTATTTGTTTGAAAGCTTCCATCTTTAATCGCATTATTAATTCTTGTTAAAGATTGATAAACAATTCTTCCAGCACCTAGATTCAGGTGTCCTACTTCACTATTTCCCATTTGCCCTTCAGGAAGTCCTACATGTAATCCATGAGCACTTAAATAATTCATTGGATATTCTTTCATTAATAAATCTAAATTAGGTTTATCAGCCATTTTAACCGCATTTCCTAGTTCGTTATCACTAATCCCAAAGCCATCCATTATCAGTAACATTACTGGTTTTTTCAAATTAATCACCTCTACAAAAAAATTATACTACTATTTTTAAAATATTCCTAGAATAATACCCTGTTGCGGTAGCGTTTTCATGTTTTAAGAAATGGGTTGATTTATAAGATATATATATTATAATGTAGTTTGAAAGTAGTTGATATGATGAAACAATTAATGTTAGAGAAATTATTAAAAGTTTTAAACACTAACAAAGGTCATGAAATATATAATTATACAGTTCCAGATTTATGGAATTGTTTTGACTATAATCCTGCAAAATTTGTAAAAACACCAAGTAATGAATTAATTGTAAATCCTTACGATTTCTATAGTTCCGTTATTAAAGATTATATTTTACCAAAGAAAAGAACAAAAATAAATTATCAAAATGCAATATCGTTATCATCTTCTAAGAAGCATCCAAAATCATATCGTGGTGGAGATTGGATTAAAGAAGCTGTTGTTTATTCAACAATGATTCGTACTAGCTCAGCATGGGATAGCGACCGTTCAGGAAAACTTGAAGATAAAAACATTTACCAAATGCCGGAAACAGGATCATTTGTTAAAATGTTATCACTTCTACCATTACTTAAAAAGATGGGTGTCAACGTTGTTTATATGTTACCAATATCTAAATTTAGTTTGAAAGATAAAAAAGGGGATTTAGGAAGTCCATATGGTGTTTCTAACTTCAATGAACTTGATCCTAATTTAAAAGATCCTTTAACTAAAGATAAAATGACTCTAGATGAAGAATTCAAAGCTTTTGTAGAAGCATGTCATATTTTAAATATTCGTGTAATGATTGATATTATCCCTAGAACTAATGCTGTTTCTAATGATTTAATAAAAGATTATCCCGATTGGTTTTATTGGATAAAAGCAAGTGAATATAATAAATACTCCGCTCCAAAAATAAAAAGCATTGGAAACGCTAGTACTCCTTCTATTAATATAATGGAAAAAGTATATCAAGACGAAGATACCCTACGTCATATAAATATGTTTCAATATGATCCAAAAACACAAAATGAAAAACTTTGGAACAAGATTAAAAACAGTGAATCATTAACAGAAGAAATCGAAAAATATTTTGATTTAAAAATAGCTCCTGCTTTTAGCGATCATATTAATGACCCACAGCCTCCATGGACAGACGCAACATTTTTTAGAATATATAAAGATTTCCCAAAAGAAACTGTGGGATTTTTAGATACAACGAATCGCCCTCCATATATTTTATTTGATACAATCAAATCAAATATGTATCATGGAGAAATTCCTAACATAGAACTTTGGGAAAAATTAGCTGATATAGTTCCTAGTTACCAAAGACGCTTCGGAATTGATGGAGCTCGTATTGATATGGGACATGCATTACCTGCCGAATTACTTGAGATGATTATTACTAAAGCGAGAATAAATGATAAAGATTTTTCTTTTATCGCTGAAGAATTACAACCATCAAATGCTGATTTTGCTTATGATACTGGTTATAATATGATTATTGGAAATGGTTTCATTATGGAACCTAGAGTTTTCGAAGGTGCGCTTCATGAATATATGTATGGATCTGTTAATTTACCATTGCCTGTTTTTGCTTGTGGTGAAACACATGACACTCCTCGCCTTGCCTCAAGAAACGGTAATGAACAACTTTCTAAATTACTTACTATCTTAAATATGTTTATGCCTAATGGTGTACCATTTATTAATAGTGGTCAAGAAATATATGAAAAACAACCAATGAATACCGGGCTTGACTGTAGCGAAAACGAGCAGTATTCACTTGATCCTTCTGATCCATATAATGGTAAACTAGCATTATTTGATAAATATCAGTTTCATTACACAAATAATCGCAGATGGGAACTTCCTGATATTTTAGATTTTATTAAGCCAATTAGATTACAATGGCTATCCCAAATTACTAACAAAAAGTCTTTTATTCCAATTTACAGTTTAGAAGATTCAAATACATTTATCGGTCTAGCATATTTTAAAAAGAATAACAAAGAAGCTGATAATTGTTTGATGATTTTAGCAAATGGAGATGCTTTTAATCAACAATTATTAAAACCCGATCTTACTAATTTAAGAATAATGTCCAATAATAAAGCAATGATTGGTAAATTATTATTTTCAACTCATGAAGCGCCACGTCAATTTACACAGTTTGAAAATTTCAATACAGTGAACTTGCATTTAGGTGCAGGAGAGATAAAAATAGTTAAATTTTAATAAGGTAGATTTTTTCTGCCTTATTTTTATTTTTAAAAAAAAGATAGCTATTTCCAGCTATCTTGATTTTGCAAAACTTAAATTCCATACAATAACTCTTTTAAAAAGAATATCTAAAATTATAACTTGAATTGGTAACTTAATAATTAAAGTTGCTATTCTAAGTGGTAAATCAGCTATCATTCCACTTCCCATAAATAAATACAATTGATAAGAGTTAAGTGAAAAACAAATAATACTAGTTAATAAAACTGTAAGTATAATTCTGATCATTGATAATTCTTTTCTTCCAAATAATAAGATACCTGGAACAATTCCCCACATCATTGTTGATATTGTGAATAAGTTAAATCCCGTTGCGTTGTTTGGCACTAAAATATTAAACCAGTCTACAATCAATCCACTAAATCCACCAATTATCGGGCCATACATTATTCCAATAATCATTAATGGAATATCGTAAAAAGAAAATCGATAAGTAGGTAATGTGAAGACGAAAAATGATTTCAATAAAAAACTCATTGAAATGAAAAATGCTACCCTAATTAAAGATCGTGTTGTAAAGATACTTTTTTTGTCTTTTTGCATATAAAAAAACCTCCATAAATTTTATGAGAGGTCCACGAGAAAACATCTAAAAAAGACGTTATTTTCAGCGGACGCACTATTTTACCGCCACAATTACTGTGTTCGTTTATACCCAACTTCCCATGGTATAACACTTAACGCAAAATAGTTACTCTGATTAAATCTATTTTAACTCTTTATATTATTTAATTCAACACTTATAGTTATTTAATGTGAAAATTAATCTCTTTTTGTTTTGTCTTTTTTAAAAATGTATTAATTCTAGAAAATACATGACTTCCAAAAAATGAATGTCTAGCTGATAATGGAGAAGGATGGCTCGATGTTATTACTAGATGTTTCCTATTAGTAATTAATTTCTTTTTAGAAATCGCATTATTTCCCCAAAAAACAAATACTTTTGGTCTATTATCATTATTTAATTTTTCAATAATATTATTAGTGAAAATTTCCCAACCTTTTCCTTTATGGCTAAGTGGACGATTATATTCTACTGTAAGTATTGTATTTAAAAGCAAAACCCCTTCTTCTGCCCAAGATGTTAATTCTCCATGTTTTGGTATAGAAATTTTTAAATCACTTTGTAGTTCTTTATATATATTTCTAAGAGATGGTGGAATTGTATTTCCTTTTAAAACGCTAAAAGCAAGGCCGTGAGCTTGATTAAAATTATGATATGGATCTTGACCTAAAATAACTACTTTTGTATTACTAAAAGAACACATTTCAAAAGCATTAAAGATTTCTTCTTTAATTGGAAATATTGTTTTTGTCTTATATTCATTTTTTATGAAGTTATCTAGTTCTTTAAAATAATCTTTTTGAAACTCACTATCTAAAATAGTATTCCAATCGTTATTAACCATTTTTATCACCTTTTATCATTATAACATACGTATAATAGCATTGTATCTATATTCTTGAAGTTATTTGTATAATTAATTAGAATTAAGATACATCGGTAAAGGCAGATTATAACATGAACTTAGATAGACAAAAAAAGCACTGAAAATTCAGTGCTTTTTATAATTTATTTATCTTTTATTTTTTATTTGTGCTTGTGCAGCAGCAATAATAGCTACAGGAATTCTAAATGGTGAACAAGATACATAGTTAAGTCCAGTATTATGGAAGAACTCAATACTTGTTGGTTCTCCACCGTGTTCTCCACAAACTCCAATAACAATTGATGGATTAACTTCTTTAGCTGAAGCAGTTGATATTTGAACTAATTTTCCAACACCTTTTTGATCTACAGCAGCAAAAGGATCAGAATCTAAGATATTTTTAGCTTTATAATCCTTTAAGAATTTTCCAGCATCATCACGACTAAATCCAAATGTCATTTGTGTTAAGTCATTTGTTCCGAAACTAATAAAGTCTGCGATTTCTCCAATTTCATCAGAAATTAATGCAGCACGAGGAGTTTCAACCATTGTTCCTACTTTATAATCTAATTTAATACCAGCTTCAGCAATTAATTGATCAGCTGTTTTAATAATATATGCTTTTAAGTACGATAATTCTTTAATAGTTGATACTAATGGTACCATTATTTCAGGTTTAACAACTTTTCCAGATTTAGTAACAGCGATAGCTGCCATAATAATTGCTTTTATTTGCATTACAGTAATTTCTGGATAAGATACGCCTAGTCTACAACCACGATGTCCTAACATTGGGTTAAATTCATGAAGAGTTTCTAAAGCTCTATGTAATTTATCTGGAGTAATTTGTAATTTTTCAGCTACTTCATCAACTTCATCTTCTTGTGGTAAAAATTCATGAAGTGGAGGATCAAGTAAACGAATACAAACTGATTTGCCTTCCATTACATTAAAGATTTCAGTAAAATCTTTTAATTGATGAGGTAATAACTTTTCTAATGCTTTTTCTCTATCCTCTACTGTTTCAGCAATAATCATACGACGAACATCAGTAATTCTAACTTCATCAAAGAACATATGTTCAGTTCTACAAAGTCCAATACCTTCAGCACCAAATTTTAATGCTTGAAGACTATCTCTTTCGTTATCAGCATTCGCTTTAACACCTAAGCTTTTAATTTCTTTTGACCAAGCTAAGATAGTTTGAAAATCTTCACTAAATTCAGGAGCTTTTGTTTCAATTGTTCCAGCGTAAACATTACCTGTTGTTCCATCAATACTAAATGAAGAAAGTTCAGGGTATTTAACACCATTAACAATCATATATCCTTCTTCTTCATTAATTTCTAATTCAGAACAACCAGAAACACAACATTTACCCATTCCACGTGCTACTACTGCAGCGTGTGATGTCATTCCACCTAACATTGTAACAAAACCTTCACATAAAATCATACCTTCGATATCTTCTGGTGAAGTTTCTTTTCTAAATAATAATAATTTTGTATTACTTTCTTCTTTTAATTCAGCTGCTTTTTCTGAACTAAAAACAATTTTACCACTTGCAGCTCCAGGGCTAGCAGCTAATCCATTTGTAATATAATCAGCTTCTGCTAATGATTTTTCATTAAAAACAGGATGTAATAATTGATCAACTGCATTAACATCAATAGAAGCAACTGCTTCTTCTTTAGTTAATAATCCTTCGTTTTTCATATCAACAGCTATACGAATTCCAGCAGCACCTGTTCTTTTACCATTTCTTGTTTGAAGTAAGAATAATTTATCGTCTTCAATTGTAAATTCGACATCTTGCATATCACGATAATGTGCTTCAAGATTATCTAAAATAGTAGTTAATTCTTTATAAATAACAGGAGATTTAACAGCGAATTCATTTAATTTCAAAGGTGTTCTAATACCAGCAACGATATCTTCTCCTTGAGCATTAAATAAGAATTCTCCAAAAATTTCTTTAACACCTGTTTTAGGATTTCTTGTAAATAAAACTCCAGTTCCTGAGTGATCACCTGTATTCCCAAATACCATTTGTTGAACACTAACCGCAGTTCCCCATGAATGATCAATTTTATTATGATCACGATAAATTCTTGCGCGTGGTGTATCCCATGATTCAAATACAGCATTAACTGCCATTTCTAGTTGAACATATGGGTCATTTGGAAATTCTTTTCCAGTTTCTCTTTCAACAATTATTAAAAATTCTTTAGCTACAGCTTTCCAATCTTCAGCAGTCATTTCTAAGTTTCCACTGTATCCTTTTTCTTTTTTAACTCTTTCAATTACGTCTCCAAATAAACTGTATTCTAATCCTTGAACAACTTCTCCAAACATTTGAATGAATCTTCTATGGATATCATAAACAAATTTAGGATTACCTGTTTTTTCAATCATCCCAGCAACAGCATCTTCATTCAATCCTAAGTTAAGAATCGTATCCATCATTCCAGGCATTGAAACTCTCGCTCCACTTCTTACAGAAAGTAATAAAGGATCAGTATTACTACCGAATTTTTTACCAGTTTCTTTTTCAAGTTTCGCCATATATACTCTTATATCAGCAAGTAACTCTTTTGAGTTCTTTCCTCCGTTTTTATAGTAATCAGTACACATTTCAGTTGTAATAGTGAACCCTGAAGGTACAGGAACACCCATTGTTTTCATTTCTGATAAGTTAGCACCTTTACCACCAAGTAAATTCTTTTGTTCTTTAGTACCCTCACCAAACATATAAATTCTTTTCATAGATTTTCACCTTTCTATATATATATTTTTTCTAAAAAGTCCGTGATAATTATAGCACTTATAATTTATATTTTCAACTAATACAACCTTAATAGTTTTTTAAAAAAGCGTTTACATACCCATATTTTTAGATGATTAATTTTAAAAAAATAGACAAGTCATCGACTTATCTATTTTGATATTTTAATAAATGTTCCGTCAGGATTAGGATGATCACTAAGATACTTTATAATTGGATCGTAATTTTCATCTTTCCCTGGTTTACAATTAGATAATTTATCTACTTCACCATCAATTATTCCTTCTGCGAACCCAGCACATCCTGGATAACCACATGCTCCGCAGTTAACTCCTGGAAGAAATTTAGTTACTGTATCAATTCTTTCATCAATTTCTACTTTAAAAAACTCTGCTGAATACGCAAGACCAAGTCCTAAAAGTAATCCCATAATGGATAATGTTATTAACGCTGTCATTTTATTCTCCTTTACTTTTTTAGAGAGCAACTATGATTATGACATAATGTACATGCTTCACTGTCAGCAGCAAACTCTCTAAATTCTTCAGGAACTGGTATTTGCTTATTTAGCATATATGTTCCAATATAGATTGATATTATTGCACCAATTACTAAGACAGTTACCAACATTAGATAATACCTGCAAGTCCTAAAAATGCTAAACTCATAATTCCAGCAACTACTAAACTAATAGGAACACCTTTCCAAGCATCTGGTACATTACTAGATTCCAGTTTTTCTCTAATTGATGAAAAAGCAAAAATGATTAGTCCAAATCCGAGTCCTGTTCCTAGGGCAGTTGAAATAGCGATAAACAACCCTTGCCAATAAGGCATTGTTTCTGTCCAAATATTAGTTATATTTCCTTCACTAATCCCCAATATTGCACAGTTAGTTGTAATTAACGGTAAATAAATACCTAAACTTTTATATAATGATTTACTTGTTTTTTTAATAAACATTTCAACAAATTGAACTAAACTAGCAATTACTAATATAAACGCTATGGTTGAAATATATGGAATACCATATTTATATAATACTAAATCATACAACGTATATGTTATAGCGGAAGAAATCACCATAACAAATAATACAGCTGCGCTCATACCAATTGCTGCGTCAGTTTTTTTACTTACTCCAAGAAAAGGACATATTCCAAGGAATTGCATTAAAATTACATTATTAATCAACATAGCTGATATAATGGCTGTTGCAAATAAAGTAAAACTCATGATTATTCACCTGCCTTTGCTAATTTTTGTGCTGCTGCTTTTTTCTTTTCAGCTGCTATTCTTTTTTTCTCAGCAATAAATTCCATTTTAGCAATAGCGATTTTACGATCTTTTCTTGCTTTTTTAAATTGGAAAGTAGCTAAAATCATTCCAAGTGCAATAAAAGCTCCTGGAGGAAGACTAAATACTTTAATTCCATAATCTGTAATATGAAATCCTGAATTAAATAAATTAATTATCATATCTAAACTAAACAGGGTAATTGGTGCATCACCGATTGGTAAATAAACACCAAACATAATTCCACCTGTAGCTAAAAACTCACGTATTATTCCGATAGTAACAAGTCCTAATGTAAATCCAAGACCCATCCCAACTCCATCAATTGCACTATCAACAACGTTATTTTTAGAAGCAAATGCTTCTGCTCTACCAAGAATTAAACAGTTAACAACAATTAATGGAAGAAAAACACCTAATGCGTCATATAAATCAATTGCATAAGCTTCAGTTAACATTTTAACAACTGTAACAAAAGTAGCAATAATAACAATATAAGATGGTGTTCTAACATCATGAGGAATCCATTTTTTTACCAAGCTAATAACAATATTACTACTTGCTAATACAAAGACAACAAGTAATCCCATTCCTAAACTTGTTTCAAATGTTGTCGTAACAGCAAGGGAAGGACACATTCCAAGTAAAAAAACAAATATTGGATTCTCTTTAAAAAAACCTTTTAAAAAATTTTCTTTTTTAGTCATCGTTATTCACCTCTGCTTTCTAAATAATATGTACTCGCAGCTTCAACTATATCAACAACTGAAGTATATGTATATGTTGCTCCAGTATGGGCATCTATTGAAATGTCATCAACTGATTGTCCACTGAAGTTACCAATATATTTAGATTTAATTGTTTGAACAAATGTTGGTGTATCTGTTGATGATGAAATAACAACATTTGAAATGTCTCCATCTACAGAAATTCCCACTAAAACAGTTACATCACCATAATTGTTTTTATCAGTTGCCTTATAAATATATCCAATGATATTTCCTTCTAAATTATAGATTATAATTTCTTGATCAAGATTATTATCTAAATCAATAGAATCATATGTAATAGTTTCATCCTCAGAAAGACCAAACAAATCTTTATAATAACTAACTTCTCGATCAATTTTATTTTGTTCAATTGTCTCTGCAGTTAATTCATTAATACCATAAATTATAATTCCACTTAATGCTCCAATAACTAATAGGACTATAGCTATTTTTAATTTACCCAACATAACTAACACCTACAATCGTAATAACAATTGTGACTAAGACAACAATAGCAAAAATGATTTTTTGTTTTTTAGTTATTTGTTGATTAGTCCATTTATAATAATCAAACGATGAAACAAACATATTCATAATTAGAATACTAAATACTACACCCTCAGGGTATGCTCCAAATACTCTAATAAAGAATGTTAAAACACCAAGAGCGAATCCAAAATAAATTCTACCACCTTTAGTGATTGGGGAGGTTATCGGGTCAGTAGCCATAAAGACTGCTCCAAATAATAATCCACCACTAACAACATGGAAAATCGGATACCATATTCCTAATCCTTTGTAAATAGCAACTACACTAGCAAGCAAAACTACTGTTCCTACATAAGTAAGTGGTATTCTAACTTCAAAACTAGTTCTTATTGCTAAATATACTCCACCAAGAATTATTAAAACCGAACTCATTTCACCAATACTACCAGGAATTCCAATTCCTGTAAAAAGATTTATTAAACTAAAATGGTCTAATACTGCAATATTAAAAATATCATTATTTAACATTCCAAGTGCAGTAGCTCCTGCGACTGTATCAACATCATAGCTTAACATTGTCCCAAAGCTTACGAAGATAAAAACACGTCCAAGTGCAGCTGGATTAAAAATGTTTTGTCCTAGACCACCAAAGATTAATTTTCCAAAGAAGACTCCAAATACTGCTCCTATAATAACAATAAACCAAGGTGTATTATCTGGTAATGTTAGAGAATAGATTAATCCACTTGTAATAGCGCTAAAATTATATAATGTAAAACTTTTATTTTTTAATTTAAATTTATCACCATCTAATTTATCAATTAATTGGTAATATAAATATTCTGTAACTGCCATTGATAAAATACTTAAAACTATAATAACAAGTGCTGTCATTCCATATTTATAAATAGCAAAACCTGTTACTGGTAATAAAGCAATTGTAACATCACGCATCATTCTTGTAACACTTGCTTTTGGTCTTTTTAAATAAGGACTTGTTTTTCTTATTATTTTTGGTAATGTATTTTCCATATTATCACCCAATCAATCTTTTAGCTTTACGAACATAATCAGTAACATGGATTTTACTTGTACACACATAAGTACAAAGTCCACATTCAATACATTTGTAAGCTTCAAGACCTTTCATTACTTCTTTATCATTTCTTTTAACAGCATTCATAATTTGAACAGGTTCTAAATGAGCAGGACAACTATAAACACAACTACCACATCTAACACATGGTTCTTCTTTATATTCAACATTTTTAAAAACTAATACTGATGTTGTTGTTTTAGAAACAACTACATCATCACTAGTTATCGATGTTCCCATCATAGGTCCGCCCATAACAACAATTACTTCTTTTTGTGTTAAATCATACCCATCACTTAATTCAATTAATTTCTTAACTGATGTTCCAACTCTAACACGAATATTTTGAGGGAATTTAACAGCATCACCATTAACAGTGAAATGTCTTTCATAAACAGGTAGATTATGTTTGATTGCTTGGTAAATACCATAAGCAGTAGTAACATTAAATCCAATCACTCCATATTTCATAGGAAGCTCTCCGTGTGGTATTTCAATACCAAGTGCCCATTTAAATACTTCTATTTCCCACCCTTGTGGATAATGATTTCCAAGTTTTGCTACTTCAACGTTAAGATCTTTATATCTAGTGTTTAATAATTGTGTTAGAATTTCAAATAAAGGCGTTTTCTTTGATTTAATAGCTATTAATCCTTTTTTAGCATTTAACGCTTGCATAATATATTTTAATCCTTCTAGTATTTCTCCTGGATGTTCTAAAATCATGCGATAATCACTACTTAAATAAGGTTCACATTCAACTGCATTAATAACTACTGTATCAATTTTTTCTTTAGTTCCTAATTTGATATATGTTGGAAATCCACTTCCACCAAGTCCAACTAATCCTTTATTCTTAACAATTTCAACCATTTCATTTTGTGTTAGTTTTTTTATTTCTTCATCAGTTCTATCAATAACACTCTTATCAAATGTATCTAAATAATCGTTTGTTATTTGAATAACATCAACTTTTCGACCAGTTCGATGAAATTTTTTACTGATTTTACCAACTGTTCCACTAATTGTACTATGAACTGGTTGTTCAAAGAAACCACCGTGTCTCATACCGATAACTTCACCTATTAAAACATGATCTCCTTCTTTAACATAACAATCGTATGTTTTACACCGATTGTTTTGAAGATGAATAAATACTTCATTAGGATTAACATATCTTAATGTAGGTAATGTTTTATCAAGTTCTTTATAATCTCGTACTTGTCTTGATTTTTTAATCATATTGTCACATCCTTGTTATAGTGTTAAATACTATTAATGATTTTTAATACTTCGCGTTTAATATATTCGTTTTTCTTTTTAGATAATTTTAAACTAATATCTTTTACAGCAATATAAACTTTAAGTTTAGGTTCAGTCCCACTCGGTCTTAATACAAACCATGATCCATCACTCATTGTAAATTTCAACACATTTGATTTAGGTAAATCAATTGTTATTTCTTTACCATTTTCATATTTTATACTTTGTAAATAATCTTCTACTTTTACAACTTCATTTCCTATAATTCTTTTAGGTTTATTAATTCTAAAATAATTCATTATTTCCTTAATTTTATTTGCACCTTCAACACCTTCTAGTACAATATTAACTAAATCTTCAAAATAATATCCATATTCCTTATATAAAAATAATAAATAATCATATAATGATTTGCCTTTTAATTTACCTATATTAGCTATTTCGCTAATTAGAAGTAGTGCTTGAATAGAATCTTTATCTCGAACAAAGTCTTTAATAACATATCCATAACTCTCTTCATAGCCAAACATAAATTCATAATCTGTATTTTCTATTTGTTTTGCTTGTTCACCAATAAATTTAAAACCAGTTAAAGTGCTAACTACATTCATGCCATAACTTTTTGCGATAGTTGCTCCAAATTCGCTTGTTACAATTGTATTATAGACCATTCCTTTTTGAGGAAGGGTTCCTTGTTGTTTTCTTGTTCTTAAAATGTAATCAACAATAATAGCTCCTGTCTGGTTACCCGTTAATAAAATGTATTCATTATTATGTAAACAAGCAACTCCTAAACGATCACCATCTGGATCAGTCGCTATTAATAAATCAGCATGATTTTCTTTGCCATATCTAATCGCATATTCAAATGCTTCTTTATTTTCAGGGTTAGGTGATTTAACTGTGCTGAAATAAGGATCAGGAATCATTTGTTCTTTAACTGGAATTACTTCATATCCATTATTTGTTAACGCTTTAACTCCAATAACAGCACTTGTTCCATGGAGAGGTGTGAAAACTATTTTTATTTTTTTCTCAACATTAGGTTTTAATTGAACTGTGTCAACTAGTTTTAAATACGCTTCATCAATTTCTTTTCCTATAATTTCAATTAGTCCACTTTCTATTGCTTTATTATATTCAATGTATTTAATTTTAAATACATCTTCAACTGAATTAACATATCCAATTACTTGATCAGCATATTTAGGAACTAATTGACAACCATCTTCATCATATATTTTATAACCATTGTATTTTGATGGGTTATGTGATGCCGTAACAACTATTCCCCCAATTGCATTTAAATGTCTTACTGCGAAAGATAATTCAGGAGTAGTTCTTAAACTTTCAAAAATATATGATTTAATACCAAAGCTAGCTAAAACACAAGCACTTTCTTTTGCGAATTCAACACTTTTATTTCGGTTATCGTGAGCTATTACAACTCCTCTTAATACTTCGTTAGGATACAATAAAGATAAATACTTTCCAAATCCGTAATTTGCTTTTCTTATTGTATAAGTATTCATTCTGTTTATTCCTGCGCCAATAATTCCACGCATTCCCCCAGTTCCAAATTCTAAACTTTTATAAAAAGCATCTTCTTTTTCTTCTTCATTCATCTCTTTTAATTCGTTTAAAAACTCTTTATCTAAGCCTTTAACAGTTAACCATTTTTGATATTCTAATTTGTACACTAAGCATGCACCTCTTTCTTAAAAAATCCAATATTCATTATATTATATAACAAGTATTTTTACAATGTAAAATAATCATTTTTATAAATAAAAATGTGGGTTTTTGAAGCGTGAAAATAAAAACAATTTAAGACTTTAAAGATTTCAAGATAAGTTCTAGATTGTCCACTCAATTAGAATTCTCCTAAACAATTGTACGTATATTATTATAACTATTAATTTTGTATCACAATTCGTATTTTAATCTTTCCAATTATGTTTCACGTGTTTATAAATAAACAAATGATTGATTTCTAAATTAAAACAATATATCACAGATTTGAAATGCATTAAAACGCATCAATAATAAATAAAAAGCCAACAACAATCAAGATAATTCCAACTACTTTATAAAAATGATGAACATTATCTTTCCAAAGCAATTTTGATCTTGCAGTAAGAATTTTGTAAACAATAAATTCACTTTTCATAAAAGCACTTATTGTAAAAAATAAACCTATTAAAATCATAATGATTCCGTATACATAATTCATAAAATCAACTCCTTATAGATTAATATTAACATAAAAATTTAATAAAGAAAACGGTAATTAGTATATGATATTATAAAACTCTGTTAAAGACCTACATCTCTATTATAACCAATAAAAAGATTTGAGAAATTTCTCAAATCTTTTTCAGTTGTTTTTTTATAAAAATTCTTCTCCTGGATTCCATCCGCATGGAACCATTTTTCCTTCTACTTCATTTTGAAACACTTCTAAAGTTCTTAAAACTTCATCAACATTTCTGCCACCTTCACCATGATTAACATAGGCAGCTTTTAAAATACCATTTGGTGCAATAAAGAATGTTCCTCTCCATGCTATACCTTTTTCTTCATCAAGAACACCATAAGCTTCACTTACAACATGATTGTTGTCTGATGCGTGAATGTGTTTAAGTCTTTCTAAATCTTTTCTTTCTTGCCACGCTAAATGACTATAGACTGAATCTGTTGAACAAGCTATTAAAACTGTGTTTTTTTCTTCGAATTTTTTTGTTAAAGAATTAAATCTTTTTATTTCTGTCGGACAAACAAATGTAAAATCTAATGGGTAAAAATATAAAACTACCCATTTACCTTGTTCTAATATTTCATCTAAATTCACTTTTCCAATACGGTCTAGATATTCACCATTAGGCATAACTGCATCCATTTCAAATTTAGGAGCCGGTTTCCCTACTTTAGCACCTGTTACATAAAAATCGTTTTCATATGTCATAAAAATACCTCCTTAGTTTCTTTCTACTTAATACTATTATATATTAATATTTAATACAAATATAACGAACCATTATTTTTATAATATATTACTATTTTTTCTTAAATTCTATTGAATATTTAGTCATATAAAAACTGCACCCTCTCTTTTTCATAGTTTCCTATGTCCAAGTTTATGGGTGCAGTTCATTTAGGTATTTGCTTTTTCATTCCTAATTTTATATAGTTTATATTCCTTAATTAATTTTAATATAAAGTAAGGTGTAAACATTACAATGTATACTATCATATCTCTGGTTTCTGCGACTAGAAGAACGTGTACAAAAATTAATGTGTAAGCTAGATAAGACCATCTATGTAGTTTTTTCCAAACAGGATATTTAAATTTTGAACGAATTTTCGAAAATGAAGTAATAAATAACGGGATCATTATCACGAAAGCAATCAATCCTATCCAATAATATATTTCTGAATTATTGTTAAATAACTCAATTATATATTTAATTGCATGAGGAATAATAAAAATAAATCCAATAATCGAATACTCTTTCCTAATAGAAGTAAGTCTTTTACTTAGAATAGATTTCTTATTTAACGCCCCTGTGAACATAACAATAAATAATAAACTAAATCCTATATATCCATGAACAAACATTTCCATTACTTTTATTTTATCGAACAAGAAAAATGAAGCTATACTAAAAATAAGACTAATAACAATCGCTAAAATATATAACATTGTGCTATATTTTCGAATTCCTTTTCCAAAAAAATACCCTAAAACCGTTAATACTATTGATATTATTGCTACTTGCATGTAAATACATCTCCTATCTATTGTTTTTACCATTTTTTCAATGTGACATAATGTCATTATTATATATGACATCCCGTCATATTGTCAAGCAATTTTCATACTATTACAACTTAATATAATTAATAACAAATAAAAAAGGAGTAATAACTATGGCTAATAGTTATTGCTCCTGCATTATATTATAGTCACTAAATACTTAATTCTATCCAAAACAAATAAACAAACAGAATAAGGATAATCCCAGGAGATTAACTAATTAGAAATCCTCCGATATTTTCAATTAAAGATAGGTCCATATTAAATGCATCAAATCCCATCAAAATTAAAAAAGCTCCGATTAATAATAAAAACACTTTTCCACTGATTAATATTTTATGTTCACAAATCTTTTACAATCTCTTTTATCCATAACGCTAAACTCTTAGAAGATTTGTTAGCCATTTTTACAACATTATCGTGAGAATGTTTTGTTTTTTGTATTCCTGTTGCCATATTTGTTATAGTTGCAAAAGCTAGCGTTTTAATTCCTAAATAATTACTAACAATTGTTTCAGGAACAGTCGACATACCTACAGCATCACTTCCCATAGCTTTCATCATACGAATTTCTGCTTTAGTTTCATAATATGGTCCAGTAAATCCTGTATAAATTCCTTCCACATATTTAATATTAAGTATTTGTGCTTTTTCTTTTGCTAATGATCTTAATTTTAAAGAATATGGCTCCGTCATATCTGGAAATCTCGGACCTAATCTTTCATCATTTTTGCCAAATAAAGGATTTATTCCCATTAAATTAATAAAATCGTTTATAACCATAATACTCCCTGGTTTCAGTTTATCTGTATTTATTCCTCCACAAGAATTCGTTAAAATTAAATTTTCAATTCCTAACAGTTTAAATACATATATTGGGAAAGTAATTTCTTTCATTGAATAGCCTTCATAATAATGAAATCTTCCACTCATTAACAATACTTCTTTGCCTTCTAATTTACCATATATTAGTTTTGATATATGCCCTTTTACAGTACTAACTTTAAAATTAGGAATTTCTTCATATAATATTTCTACTTTATCATATAATTCATCCATTATACTTGTAAGTCCACTTCCTAATATTATTGCTGTTTTGGGATTCCCTAAATATTTTGATTCAATAACTTTTTTTGCTTCTAATGCTTTATCATACATGATTTCACCTCATAAAAATTATAACAAATATTACACTTTATAAAAAGTGTTTAAAATAATCAGTCTATTTCTTTTGGAGCTTATCTTCTAAATAATCAATTAAATGTGATATTCTTTTATACACTAAAAATGTTATTAAGTAGACTAATCCTGATAATAAAATATTAAAAGGTATTGCACTAAATAAAATATATTTTTCCATATAGTTTTCTGTAGTTACTCCAGGAATTATTGAAAGCATTCCAACAAGTGGTTCTACTGCACCATTAAAATAAAATTCAATATAAAAATCAATAACAAATAAATAGTTTGCCATGACGGCTACAAAAGTCCAAACAAGCATTCCACATAAGCTTGCAATTATTGCTCCTTTTTTTGTTTTTATTTTTTTATATATAATTGATGATGTTAACACAGTCGACATCCCTATAATTAAATCTATAATTTCTCCAGACCCAGCAGTAGATGAAAAAGGAAGTTTTATTATTGTTCTAATGATAACAATCGTTGCTCCACCAACCGGTCCCAATACAAATCCCCCGATAATCGCGGGCAAATTAGAAAACTGAATATCTAAAAAACTCGGGAAAATAAAAGGCAATGGAAATTTCAATATAAAATAAAATAATAATGATAATGCACTTAGGTTTGCAATAATAACAATTTGTAATGTTTTATTATTTCTCATAATTTTTTCCTCCAAAAATAAAAAAAAGCTAACGAATCGAATCATCGTTAGGCATCAAAAAAAGAATATTAAAATATCTTCTTCCATCTAGACTATACTATCGGTATAGGATTCACACCTATTCATGCGTCTTAATCACGCTCGCGGACTTTACCGCCGGTCAGGAATTCCACCCTGCCCTGAAGATTAATTCACTTGTATTATAGTTTAGTTTTTAATTATAGTCAAATAGAAAACAAAAAAAGTGCAAAAGCACTTTTTTAGTTATTTCATCTTCCTAATATTCCATATTTCTTTTGCATATTGAGTTATTGTTCTATCACTTGAAAAATATCCACTTTTAGCAATATTTATAATACACGATTCATTCCATTTTGCTTGATTCTTATAATAATTATTAGCTTTTTCATGGGCTATTTTATATTCTTCAAAATCTTTTAATACGAAATAACGATCTTTATTCAATAATTTTTCTTTAATTTCTTTAAACTCATCAATTGCTACTTTTTCAAAAAAACCATTTGTTAACTGATCAATTACTAATTTTAAATCATTATCTTTATTATATATATCTTTAGGAGAATAACTATTTTCAATATTCATTTGATTTACTTCATCACTTGTTAATCCGAAAATAAAAATATTATCTTCTCCAACTAATTCAGCTATTTCAACGTTTGCTCCATCTAGTGTTCCCAATGTTAAAGCACCATTCATCATAAATTTCATATTTCCTGTCCCACTAGCTTCTTTTGAAGCTGTTGAAATTTGTTCTGATATATCACAGGCAGGCATTATTTTTTCAGCATAAGTGACATTATAATTTTCAACAAAAATCACTTTTAACAAATTAGACGTATCATTATCATTATTTACTTTTTCCGCTATTGTATTAATTAGTTTAATTATTAATTTAGCATAATAATATCCAGATGCAGCTTTAGCTCCAAAAATAAAACTATGAGGATAATAATTATCTTTAAATCTTTGGTCTGTTTTAAGTTTGTTATATATATACATTATATGAAGAGCATTCATTAATTGACGTTTATATTCATGCATTCTCTTTACTTGAATGTCAAATATTGATGTAGGATCTAATTGAATTCCTTGTTCTTGATAAATACGATTTGCTAAAGCAATTTTTTTCTTTAGCTTCATATCTTTAATAAGTTTTTGATATTTTTTTGTTTTTGCCTTAACTAATAATTTTTCAAGTTCATTAGGATTATTCACCCAATTATCTGAAACTAAATCTATAATTGTTGACAACTCAGGATTAGAATGAAGTAGCCATCTACGATGTGTTATTCCGTTTGTTTTATTATTAAATTTAGTAGGATATAAATCATTAAATTCTTTCATTTCAATATTTTTTAAAATATTAGTATGAAGTGCAGCCACACCATTCACGCTAAACGAACCTACAATAGCAAGATGAGCCATTCTAACTCTATCATATGCAATAATAGCTAATTTATTTATTAATTCTTGGCTATATTCTTTTTTTGTTAACATCCCACAAAAGCGACTATTAATTTCCTCGATTATTTGATAAATTCTTGGAAGTATTGGTTGAAAAATATCAACCGGCCATTGTTCTAATGCTTCTGCTAAAATAGTATGATTTGTATATGCACAAGTTTTTGTTGTAATATCCCAAGCATTATCCCAACTTATTGAATGATCATCAATAAGTAATCTCATTAATTCTGCAATAATTAATGAAGGGTGTGTATCATTAATTTGAAAAACTAGTTTTTCAGGTATATTAGTATACGTTTTATATTTTTTATAATGCTTATCAAGAATACTTTTAATTCCCGCAGCACTGAAAAAATATTGTTGTTTTAACCGCAATATTTTTCCTTCTCTTGTAGCATCATCAGGGTATAAAAATCCACTAATATTACGAATAGATAAATCATAAGTGAAAGCATCCATATCTTCTGGAAAAGTATCAGTTGGTTCAGCGTTCCATAATCTTAAACTAGTAACAACTCCATTATCGTTTCCAACTATTGGAACATCGTAAGGAATAGCTTTAATAATTTCATTAGGAAAATAGATGGCAACATCATTTTCAAAATTTACATATCCACCAAAAGGAATATTAACGGTTTCTTCATCTCTTCTTACTTCCCATACATATCCATCTTTTAACCAATCATCGGGTTTTTCAACTTGATACCCATTTTCTATTTTTTGTTCAAAAAGGCCATATCTATATCGTATTCCATTTCCAAATCCAGGGTATTTAAGAGAAGCCATTGAGTCTAGAAAACATGCGGCTAGCCTTCCTAATCCACCATTTCCTAAACCTGCATCAGCTTCATAATCTTCAATTTCATTAATATCAATATTTTCTAAATTAAAACCTTTTTCAATAATATTTCTTAATCCTAAATTCATTATATTATTAGTAATTAAACGTCCCATTAAAAACTCCATTGAAAAATAATGAATTTCTTTTAAATTATTTTTATTTAAATATTCTTTTGTAGAAAGCCAATTATCAGCAATTACTTCACTAACCATTTCACCTAAAACATTATATTTTTGTCTAATACTAGCATCTTCTAATCTAATAATATATCTTTTTTTAATTCTTAATTTAAATTCTTTTATAAACGTATGTTCATCTTTAAAAAAGACATCCATAAATATCACTCCTCGTTAGACCCATTATACCAAATTTACTGTCTTATTCCTTGTTTTACTATAATGAAACCGTTACCCTATTTAATTTTCGATAATAGTATTATAAAATTCGATATATTTTTGTGTAGATTTCGCTAAACTATTATCAGATTTCATCGCTCTTTCCATAAGCTTATTCCAGTCTTTTTTATTTGAAACAAATAAATTATAAACATTATTTATCGTAATTTTCATTTCATTAGAATCATAATTATTAAATGTAAATCCATTTCCCTTTTTAGTTATAACATCATATTTATCAACCGTATCATTAAGTCCACCAGTTCTTCTTACAATTGGTAAAGTACCATATTTCAAAGCAATCATTTGCCCAAGTCCACATGGTTCAAAACGTGATGGCATTAAGAAAACATCTGCCCCTGCATAAATATAATTAGGGCTAGTTGCGTCATATCCAATATTAAGTTTAATTTGTGTAGGATGTCTTTGTTCTAGTTTTATTAATTCTTTAATGTATTTTTCATCTCCGGAACCTAATAAGATAAATTGGATATTAGAATTGTTATTTAATAGTTCATCAAATGAGTTTAAAATTAAATCAAACCCTTTTTGTTCTACAATTCTTGTGACCATTCCAATAATAAATTTATTTTTATCAATTAATAAATTCATCTTTTTTTGAAGATATAATTTATTTTCTAGTTTATTCTCAATATTATCAATGGAATAATTAGTTTTAATAATTTTATCTGATAATGGATTAAAAGTACTAGATATTCCATTTAAAATGCCATAAAATTCTCTTTCTCTTTTCAATAAAGAATAAGTTAAGTTTTTACCATAATATTCATATTTTAACTCTTCTTTATATGTTGGAGAAACTGTCGATAATTTTGAAGCAGTGTTAATTCCTATTTCTAAAAAATTAATTTTTTCATTTTTAAAAACAAAATTAGTAATCCCTAATTTTTTAATAATTTTATTATCCGCAATCCCTTGATAATCAATATTATGAATAGTTAATAATGTTTTCAAGTCTTTATAAGGTGAATTATCTAATAAAAGCGGGATTAACGAGGTATGCCAATCATTAATGTGTACTAAATTAAAAGGTTTAAAATCATCAAGCATGTTAACTACAGCTTTATTAAAGAATGCAAAACGATCAGCATCATTTTCATAGCCATAAACTCTTTCGTAATCAAAAAATGTAAAATTATCAATGAAATAATATTTCACTTTTTTATACTGATAACGGTAAACTCTTATTTTATATTTTTCTTCATCATAGTAAACTGTTTTAGAAAATTGATATTTTAAACTTTCAAAAAAAGTATCTCTAATCTTTTTGTATAAAGGAAGAATAACTGTAATATCAATTCCTTGTCTTGCAAGATTTCTAGATAGCGATCCAATTACATCAGCTAATCCACCTGTTTTAATAAATGGATAACTCTCACTAGCAACAAGTAAAACTCTCAAGTTTTGGAAACTTGAAACAATTTGTTCTTTTTGAGTAACATACGGATTTTGCAATGTTCCTTCAATTTGTGTATTTTTCTTAACAATTGTCTGTTTATCTAAAATCGTATAATTAAGAATAGAATCTTTTTCAATGACACAATTACTCATAATAAAACTGTTTTTTACTAAGGCTCCTTCTTTAATTATTACATCTCGAGCAATAACACTATTTATAACAATTCCATCAATTAAACACCCACTTGATATCATTGAATTCTTTACTTCAGCATTTTTTAAATATCTAGCTGGAGGTGATGTTTTTTCTTTCGAATAAATTGGTCTCTCAGGAGTAAAAATACTACTTCCAATATCAAATCTAAGCATATCTAAATTTGATTTTAAATAATTGAATGTATCAGTAATTGTCCGAGTATATCCTTGATGTTTATATATAACAACTTTTAAATTAGGAGCTTTTTCAACTAATTCCATCATTGTTCGATATTCCAGTGAATCATAAGTCATAATATAATCAATTAATAATTTTTTAGAAATAATAAACGTTTTTAATCTTATATTCTTATACATTACTTCAGTAATATCAGCATTATTATCTACATGATATGTTAAACAATCATGAAAATCGATGTTCCACACAAGATTCGCGCTTGTAATAACCGCATAATCTTGACTAGAACGTTTAAAAAACTCAATGTGTTCATACATTCTTTGGAAAGTAATCATCTCATCTGGAGCAATATATAAACTTTTAGGTGGTAAAATAAAAAGACCATCTCTTCTTCTATCTAAATCCCATTTTTTACCACTACCAACATGGTCCTGAAGTGAACGATAATTTCCATAAGGAAAAATAGCGACATTTGTAATTCGCGAATTTTTAATGTTAGAAAGAGTAAAATCAATTAACCGATACTTACCCGCAAATGGTAATGCTCCTGGCATTCTATGAATAGTTAATTGTTCTAAATTATCTTTAAAAGTAGCATCTACAATAACAAATAAATTACTATTCATTGTTTTCACCTGTCTTCCAAAGATAATCATTATCAACAACTGTTACTTCATCAAACTTTAATGATGTATTAGCTGAAATAACAGATCCTTCTATTATTATTGCTTTTTCAATATAACAGTTTTCACCTATTTTAACATTTTGATGAATAATTGTATCTTTAATAATTGAACCTTTTTTTACAATAACACCACTACTAATTATTGAATGAATAATTTGTGCATAAATTAAACAACCATCACTAATCATTGAGTTATATATTTTATCACTTTCAACAATATGATGTGGTGGTAAATTAACTGATTTTGTAAAAATCGGAAATGATGTATACTCATTAATTTTTAAATATTGAGGATTATCTAATAAGTCCATATTAGCTTTATATAAACTATTAATTGTTCCAACATCTTTAAAATATCCGGGAAATTGATAACCGTAAATATTTAATTTTCTAGTTAATCCTAGTGGAATAATATCTTTTCCAAAATCAAATTGTTCTTCTTTTGTAATATCTAATAATTCTTTTAATACTTTTCTATTAAATATATATATTCCCATTGAAGCTGAAGATGATTTTGGATATTTTGGTTTTTCTTCAAAACTAATAATTTTATTACTTTTATCCATTTCTAATATTCCAAATCGAGAAGCTTCATCTAATACTTTAAATGTTGAAATTGTAATATCGGCATTAGTTTTAATATGTTGGTTAATCATTAAATTATAATCCATTCTATAAATATGATCTCCCGCTAAAATTAAAACATAATCAGGATCAAATTGATTTATATATCGAAAATGTTGGTTTATAGCGTGAGCTGTACCTTTTTGCCAAACTTCACCATCTATTGATGTATAAGGCGTCAAAAAAGAAATTCCACCTTCTGTAACATCTAAATCCCAAGTACTTCCATGTTCAATATAACTAAGTAATTCGTATGGCTCATATTGTGTGATAAGTCCAATAGTAGATATTCCAGAATTAGATAAATTACTTAGAACAAAATCAACCAATCGGTATTTACCACCAAAAGTAACCGCTGGTTTTGCGGTTGATTTTGTAATCTTCCCAAGTCTTGTTCCTCTTCCTCCAACTAGTACCATCGCTACTATTTGCTTTTTCATTTACTCACCACGTTTCAAAATTGTTAACGATAATGGACTTAAAATTATTTTTATTGATTGAGAATATCCATTACATTCAATATCTTTTGTGAATAAATCCTCTCCATTATATAAATCGGACCCACCATAAATAAGGTAATCACTATTGATTATTTCATAATATTTTCCTTTTCTAGGAACACCAATTAGAAAATCATTATGTACCATTGGTGTTAAATTTAAAATAACAATAACAAAATCGTTCTTATCTTTAGCATATCTAATAAAAGAAAAAATCGAATGGTTTTTATTATTTGAATCTATCCAAGAAAATCCTTTTGGATTATGGTCAAGTTCATAAAGAGATTTATTATTTTTAACAATTATATTCATATCTTTTACAAATTTACTAGCTCCAATATGAATTGGATATTCTAGTAAATTCCAATCAAGTTCCTCGCCATCTTTCCATTCATGCATTTGAGCAAATTCACCGCCCATAAATAGCAATGTTTTTCCTGGATGAGTAAAAAACAACCCCATTAATGCTCGATAATTGGCAAACTTTTGCCAATAATCTCCAGGCATTTTATCAACTAAGGAGTGTTTCCCATGAACAACTTCATCATGAGATAAAGGTAAAACATAGTTTTCAGAAAAAGCGTATGTTAATCCGAAAGTAATATTATCATGATGATATTTACGATATATTGGATCTTTTTCAAAATATTCTAATGTATCATTCATCCATCCCATATTCCATTTAAAATTAAATCCTAATCCGCCATGATTGACAGGATGAGTCACTTTTGGATATGCTGTCGAATCTTCGGCAATCAATAAAGTATTATTAAATTCTTTAAAAACCTTTATGCTTAAATTTCTTAAAAAATTAACTGCCCCATCGTTTTGGCCATTATTACTATCTCCTAAAAAATATATAATATTAGAAACAGCGTCAATTCTAAATCCATCTACATGAAAATATTTCATCCAGTAAAGAGCATTTGATATCAGAAAACTTTGAACTTCGCCTTTTCCTAAATCAAGATTAGCTGTTCCCCAAACCTCATTTTCTCTTTTCCATTTTTCGCTATATTCATATAATGGTTCTCCATCGAACATATATAATCCATGACTATCTTTACAAATATGTCCAGGAACCCAGTCTAAAATAATACTAATATTATTTTGATGACATTGATCAACAAAATACATTAAATCCTTAGGAACTCCATATCGAGATGTTGCACTATAATAACCAGTTCCTTGGTATCCCCATGATTGATCAAGTGGATGTTCAACAATTGGCATTAATTCGACATGTGTAAACCCGTTTTCTAATAAATAAGGAATTAATAAATCAACCATTTCATTGTATTTGTGAAAAGTTCCATTTGGTTTTGTCATCCATGTAGCTAAATGAATTTCATAAATTGACATTTGTGATTCATAAGGATTTTTCTTATTTCGTTCTTGGATAAATTCTGAATCATTCCAATGATAACCTTCTAAATTATAAATTTTGGACATTGTATCTGGTCTTTCACTACTAAAAAAAGCATAAGGATCACTTTTAAATAATGTTCTGCCATCAAATGTTTTTATTTCATATTTATACATATTCCATTCTTTTGCTGAAGCAATTAATAAACTCCAAATACCCGTTTCATCAATTTTCTTTAAATTATGAACCCATGACTGATAATCGTTAAATTCACCTAAAACATTAACTTCTTTAGCGTGTGGTGCATAAACAGTAAATCGTGTTCCTAAAAATTTACCTTGATTATCATATTCTAAGTGCGCACCAAAAATACGGTATGCATCATAAAGTTTTCCTTGATTAAAAAAATAAAGGTCCTCTTTGCTAATTATTTTCATACAGAATACCTTCTTTCACCTTTTTCTTGATGAGTTCATAATCAAATCCTTTACTAATTAATGATTTAATTATTTTAGTTTTATCTTCATATTTAGATAAATCATATTTTTTTGTTAAAATAGTTAATTCTTTTTTTATTAATGACTCTTCATCAATAACTTCTTTTATTTGTTCTTTGTTAGATATTAAACATGATTCAATAATGTTCAATGAAAATCCTTTGGTAACTAATTTACGCTTAAGAGATAAATATGCTTTTTGATAAGTCTTTTTGATTTTAAATTTAGTTTCATTTTTAATAATTTGATTAATTTTATCATATTGGTATTTTTCAGTAAATTTAATTAGGTGTTGATCTATTAAATCATAATGAACACCTTTTAAAATTAATTTTTCTTTAATATACCCTGGTCCAACTAAATCATATTCTAGTTTTTCATTAAGATATGTTCTAACATAAAAATCATCATTTAAATATTTATCATCTTTAAGTCTTTTGATAACTTTATTTATTAAGTCCTCGTCTTTTATTTCTTTTCTTAAACGCTTTTTTACTTCACTAATAGTTCTCATTTTAAAATCAATAAAAACTAAAGCTTTTTCATATAGAAAATCTTCTATTTTAACTAAAGAAATTGTTTTATATTCATTTTGTGTTAATTCTCTTGGAGTTAAAAGATTATATTTAATAATAATATTTTCTGAGACAAGATGTTTTTCTTCAACTTCGTTAATTTTTATTGTAAGTAGATAATGATTTTTTTTTGTACGTGTTATTTCAATTAACTTAATCATTTAAAAAATTATCAATTGCTGCTTGAAGTTGTGTGTCGTTTAATAAATCATCTTGATATGCATCAAGTGCTTCATTAATAAAAACTAAAGTATCACTATCAATATTTCCCGTCTCAGTTAAAGCATGTATTGCTTGTATATCTAGTATAGCTAATTTAGTAGCATTATCAAAATATCCATCATATCTAACTGTGTATCCCATCGTATTTAAAATTAATTGGATATTAGCTATTCTTGGATCAACTGTATCATATAAAATAGCATTTTCATCTCCAGTTAAAAAAACTTTATATGCTAATTCAATATCCGTTAAATCAACAATAACATCTGGAACAATTCCATCTGTTCCACCATCATAATGAACCCAGTTACCATCAGTTGTGAACCATTTACCTATTGTTATATGTAAACTATCTCCAACTGTAGAAGTAATTGAAACATCTCGTTGCATTGTTCCTTTTCCAAAAGTAGTTTTTCCAATAATAGGATACCCTCCATGCTCTTGCATTGCACTTGCGAATACTTCGCTAGCTGATGCGCTATTTTCATTTACTAATGTAACTATTTCATATTCTCTCGGTTCTGTTCTAGTTGCGTAATAATCATCTCTTTTAAATTCGCCATTATTAAAATATTCTGTCGAAAACATTGGTCTTCCATCATCAACTAAGAACTGTCTAAGCATATTTAAAACAGTTGCTAAATGCCCTCCACCGTTGTCTCTTAAATCAACAATTAATCCATCAATTCCTTGTGTTTCTAAATCAGCTAACCCATTAACAAATAGATTTACTGTTTCATCTCCAAATGTTGTGACTTTGATATATCCAATTGTTTGATCACCTCTAACAAAAGAATCTACAAAAACAGTAGCGCTATCAATTACACTTCTTGTCATTGTTAAATTAATTAATTCTGTAAATCCATTTCTAACTATACCTATTGTTACATCCGTTCCTTCATCACCAATAATTTTACCTACTATTTCATAAAAAGGTAAATTTAAAATTGATTCTCCATCAACTTCACTAATTAAATCATTTACCCTTACTCCTGCTTCGTCAGCTGGACCATCATCTTTTACAGATTCAACAATTAAATATCCTTCAAAATATCTAACTGTAATTCCAATTCCAACATATGTTTCTCCAAATCCTTGTTGGTATTGCGATGATTCTTCATAGTCAAAATATGTTGTAAAAGGATCATCTAAAGATGAAATCATTCCATCGATTGCTCCGTCTAATAATTCATCTCTCGATGGTTGAGTATAATGGTTTTCCATTAATTCATTTAAAACTTCTAAAAAGGTTGCATCTTCTATTTCTTCTGAATTTGAAACATTCGCTGTTATTGTTCCAACAAAATAACTTGATATAATAGCCGCTATAAATGTTACAATAATTACAATTTTCTTAGGCATTATTCATCACTCTCTCTTTCTTCAAAATCGCCTTGAATTTCTGTGGCTGGTGTAACATATACAAATGCATTTTCATCTATTCTGGCGATAATGTTTCTCACCAAGTAATATTCTGATCTTGTTATTACTGTTACAAGCATTGTTTTTTTAGTTTTTGAATATCCACCTTTTATTTCAATTTCAGTAACTCCGCGATAAACAGCATTATATATTGATTCTTTTATTTCTTCTGGAAAATCAGTAATAATTTGAACTGCTTTTTTAGAATTACTACCTACAATTACCATATCAGCAACTTTACCACTTATAAACATTGTAATAACTGCGTAAAGACCTGTGACAATTCCATAATCGTTATAAAAAACAATAACACCTAATAAAATAACAAACCCATCAACAATATAAATTGAAGCACTGAGTGATAATTTTAAATGTTTATGTAATATTTTAATAGGAATATCAGTTCCTCCACTTGTTCCTCCATATTTAATTACTAATCCAAATCCAAGCCCTAAAAAGAATCCTCCAAAAGTTACAGCTAAAACATAATCATTTCCAAGGTCAATTTCTGGTGATAAATTTTCAAAAAGATATAACGTTATCGGAAATAAAATAGAACCATATATACTTTTAATAAACACTTTTTTACCTAGAAATATTAAAGCTATTACCAATAAAACCATATTGAAAGCGAAAACAACATAAGATAGTTTTATTCCATATAATTTGTTAAATACTAATCCAAGTCCACTAACTCCTCCAGTAACTAGTTCTGCCGGAAACAAAAAATAATAAAATCCTAATACCATTAAGATAATCCCAATAGTTATCATTCCATATTGCTCAATTTTACTTATCTTTCGTATTTTTTTATGTTTGAACATTATTTTCCACCTCTTACAAGCATTTTTAAATATCCGTAAATAAACATAGTAATATCCCCATCTAAGACTTTATTTACTTGGCTTGTTTCAATATTAGTACGATGATCTTTCACCATCGAATAAGGATGCATTACATAACTTCTAATTTGTGATCCAAAAGATATTAAAGAACTATTTAAACGATAACTTGATATTTCTTCTTTTTTCTTTTCTAATTCTAACTGATATAATTTTGCTTTTAATATTTTCATTGCTTTATCTCTATTTTTAAATTGTGATCTTTCATTTTGAACATTGACAACTAACTTTGTAGGTAAATGTGTAATTCTAACTGCTGAATCAGTTGTATTAACACTTTGTCCTCCTGCTCCACTTGATCTAAATGTATCTATTTTTAAATCTTTTTCATTTATTTCAACATCAATTGAATCATCAATTTCAGGAATAACAATTACTCCCGCAAAACTTGTATGTCTTCTCCCACCTGAATCAAAAGGACTAATTCTTACTAAACGGTGAACTCCATTTTCAGCTTTAAGATAACCATAGGCATGCTCTCCTCTTAAAGTAAATGTAACACTTTTAAGTCCTGCTTCTTCCCCATTTTGATAATCGAGTAATTCAAATTCATAATCTTCTGTTTCTCCATAACGTTTATACATTCTAAAAAGCATTTCTGCCCAGTCTTGAGATTCAGTTCCTCCGGCTCCTGGATGTATTTCGATAATGGCGTTAAGTTTATCATTTTCGTCAACTAATAATAATTCAACACTAAGTTTGTTAGCTTTATTTTTTAGTTTTTTACTTAACAAAATAAATTCATCAATCATATCTTCATCTTGTGTTATAAATTCATAAACAATTTGAAGTTCTTCATATAAATCTTTAAGTGATTTCATTCCATCTTGTTTATTTTGAAGTATTTTTAATTCTTTTACTATTTTTTGTGCTTTTTGAGAATCACTCCAAAAATCTTGATCACATGTTATTTGATCAAGTTTTTTAATTTCATTATCTAAACTTTTTAAATCAATCATTGATACAACTTCTTGATAAAGTTTAGTAAGTTCTTTAAACTCCATTTTGATTTCTGAATTTTGCATTATATCACCTGTAGAAAGACTCAAGATTTCTCTTGAGTCAGTATTTTATCTTCCATGACAGTTTTTATATTTTTTACCAGAACCACATGGGCATGGATCATTTCGTCCTATTTTTTTTGAAACACGTGGTTTTCTTTTAGTTTTTTCTTCTTTTCCCGAAGATGTTGAAGTTGGCTTAGCAACTTGCACACGTTGTAAGTTATCTCTAATAACAGCTCTTAAAACATATTTAGTAACATTGTCTTCAATATTTAATACCATATCATTAAACATTTTAAACCCGATTTCTTGATATTCACGAAGTGGGTTAACTTGTGCGTATGATTGAAGTCCAATTCCTTGTCTTAATTCACTCATTTGGTCAATATGTTGAACCCAATAAGTATCTACTACTCTCAAAACAACTACTTTTAAGAATTCATTGAATTTATCACTTGTGAATTTTTCGATTTTATTTTTAATATCATCGTTAACTAATTCCATAATATAATTATATACATCTTCTGGAGTACCTTCTAATTTAGATATTGATACCATTCCAGGAGCCAAATAACGTCCATTAAGAACTTTATATAGTTCATCACGATTTACTGTAGGTGTTTTATCATCAATATTAATTTGATTGTTGATTAATTTATTAATAGTTCTTTCAACCATTCCGTTAACTATATCTATAATAGAATTTAAAAATAAAATATCTCTTCTTTGTCCATAAATAATTTCTCTTTGTTTTCTTAAAACTTCATCATATTGTAAAACTGTTTTACGACGATCAAAGTTATTACCTTCAATTTGAAGTTGTGCTCTTTCAACCATTCTGCTAAACATTTTATAATCAATTGGAGCTTCTTCATTTGTTTTTTTACTTCCAGTGAGCATTTCCATTTGTCGTTTGAAACGGTCTCCTCCAAATCTTTTCATTAAATCATCTTCTGCGGATAAAAAGAATCTAGAAAATCCTGGATCTCCTTGTCGTCCTGATCTACCACGTAGCTGATTATCAATACGACGTGACTCATGTCTTTCTGTACCTAGTACAGCGAGTCCACCGAGTTCAACAACGCCTTCACCAAGTTTAATATCTGTCCCACGTCCAGCCATATTAGTAGCAATTGTTACTGCATATTTTTGTCCAGCTTTTTCAACTATTTCAGCTTCTCTTTCATGTTGTTTTGCATTTAAAACATTGTGTTTAACACCTCTTCTTTTTAATAATTTAGAAAGTAGTTCTGAGGTTTCAATAGAAATAGTACCTACAAGCATTGGTTGTCCTAGTTTATGTCTTATATCAATCTCTTTTGCAATAGCGTTATATTTAGCTTTCATTGTAGCAAAAATTAAATCATTTGAATCATCTCTTATTAATGGTTTATTAGTAGGTATTTCAATAACTAACATATTATAAATATTTCTAAATTCTTCTTCTTCTGTTTTTGCAGTACCTGTCATTCCAGAAAGTTTTTTATACATTCTAAATAAATTTTGGAAAGTAATAGTAGCAAGAGTAGATGTTTCTTTTTTAACTTCAACACCTTCTTTAGCTTCCAATGCTTGATGAAGACCTTCACTAAATTGTCTTCCGTGCATTAATCTTCCTGTAAAACCATCAACGATAATTACTTTGTTATCTTGAACAACATAATCAACATCTCTATCCATTGTATAATTCGCTTTTAAAGCATTATTAATGCTGTGTAACAATCCAACATTTTGGATATCGTACAGGTTTTCTACATTAAAATAATTTTCAGCACGAAACATTCCATGATGACTCAAAGTTACACTTTTTGCTTTTATATCAATATCATAGTCTTCTTCATCTAAAATTCTAGCAAAAGCTTGAGCATGTAAATATTGACTAGCAACGCTTTTTGCTCCGCCTGAGATAATTAATGGTGTTCGTGCTTCATCAATTAAGATGGAATCGACTTCATCAATTATAGCGTAATTTAATGGTCTTTGAGTAATTTGTTCTTTATAAATCACCATATGGTCTCTTAAATAATCAAACCCAATTTCATTATTTGTTGAATATAAGATATCGCATTTATATGCTTCTCTTTTTTCTTCCTTAGAAAGAATTCTTTGATTTAATCCAACAGTTAATCCGAGCCATCTAAAAAGATCTCCAATCTCTCCATTTGCTTCACGTCCTGCTAAGTATTCATTTACAGTAACAATATGAACGCCTTTTCCTTCTAACGCATTTAAATACGCAGGCATTACCGCGGTTAAGGTTTTCCCTTCACCTGTTCTCATTTCTGCAATATTCCCTTGATGGATTGTTACTGCGCCCATAATTTGCACTCTAAAGGGAGTCATCTTTAAAAATCTTGTTGATGCTTCTCTAACAGTTGCGAATGCCTCAACTAGTAATTTATCTAATGTTTCTCCATTTTTAAATCTTTCTTTAAACCAATCTGTTTTAGCTTTCAATTCCTCGTCAGATAATTTTGAATACTCACTTTCAAGTGCAATTACTTGATCTGCGATTACTCCTAATCTTTTCACTTCTTTTCGAGAAATATTAAAAAAATTCTTAAACAATTTAACCACCTCATTATTGTCATTTATATAATATCATAATTTATCTTCATTATACAGTTTAATTTTCTCCTATATAATATCATAATATAGCAAAAAAAATGCGCCAAAGCGCATTTTAAATTATTCTGTTTCGATAACACCATATTTCCCATCTTCTCTTAAATACGAAACATTAACTTTGTTAGTGTCTTCGTCTCTAAATATAAAGAAATCATGTCCAAGCATCTCCATAGCGATAATTCCCTCGTGCACACTCATGCGATCGAGTATAATGCTCTTTTTTCTAACCGGAGAAATTAATTCTCTTTCTAAAGCTTCTAAATCCAAACTATCTGTGAAAATGTCACTAACTCCTTCTTTCTTTTGTAAACTTCTAGTAATTTTTGTTTTATTTTTTCTGATTTGGGATTCAAGTTTGTCAATTGTAAGATCAATAGCGGCATACATGTCATTGTTGCTAACTTCAGCTCTCATGGTATAGAACTTAGTAGGTATAGTCACTTCAACTTTATGATGATCTTTATAGATTTTACATACAACGAATGCATCTAACTCTTCTTTAAAATATCTTTCAATTTTAATGAGTTTATCTGTAGCATAAGACTCGATGGCATCAGTTACTTCAAATCCGTTTTTACCACGCACTTGTACTTTCATTAAATCATCTCCCTTAATTTTGTATATTTTTATTATACCACATTATTAAAAAAAACATTAGAAAATGATAATGAAATTTTCTAATTATTTTCATTAAATACTGTCTCCATACGAAAATATTGAATAGAAATAATTAACACTGCTAAATGTGAAAGTGAAAATAATATTTGTTTATCACTAAAATTGAATCTATCAAATAATCCCTTTTCATAAAGTATAATTATTGACCAATCTTTGTTTAGCATATTTCGCTCTAATAATATATGCATATATTCAAACTCTAAATAATCAATATTAAAGGAAGGATTCAATTCAAAAAATAAATAATCATAATAAATTAATTTTTCATCAAAAGGAAACGCTTCTCTGTCATTATTAATAATTAGATTTTTTACACAATTAGTATGAACAGTATAGTTTGATTTGAAAATATTATCAAAACTTATTTTTTCATATAAATCCTTATTGCATATTTTACATTTACTCATTAAGAACACCTCATAAATATAATACTTATAAGATGTTGATTTTTATTTTTATTTTTCCATTAATTTATTATATAGTTCGTATGTTGCGTAAACATCACTTAATGCCCGATGGGCTTCTTTGTTTATTATCCCATAATAAGCTGTTAAAGTTTTAAGACTATAACTTCTAAGTTCACGTCTTAATTTAATTCTCGAAATTCTCAATGTATCTTTTGTTTGATAATTATTGCTTTTTATTCCATTTCTTTTAAATTCGTTTTGTAAAAAAGGGTAGTCAAATCTAATCGCGTTATGTCCTATCAAAAAATCTACATCTTTAATAAATTTATTAAATTGTGAAAGTACAACCCCGGGATAATTCTTATCCTCTACCATCTCATTAGTTATACCGTTGATACTAGTAACGATTTCAGGAATAATAACACCCGGATTTATCAATTCGTTAAACTCTCCAATTACTTCACCATCTTTTATTCTTAAAGCTCCAATTTCTATAATTCGATCATTCAATATATCTAACCCTGTTGTTTCAATATCAAATACGACATATTCCATCAAAATCACCTCCTAAGTATTATACCATATTTTCTGTTTTGCAATATAGTATATACGAGGAGATTGTTGGGCATTATATTTGATAGTACTTATATTGTTAGTATTTTGTATGTTATTCATATTATTGTATAGGCATTAAATGAATAAGATTTAAAAAATAATTTTTAAAAATAGACCCCTCTTTAAATCAAAGAGAAGTCTATTTTTTTTACTTGTAATATTTTAATTCGATTTGTTTAGTTAACAACTGATACATATTAGAAGCCAAAGCCTCTAATTCGTCTTCTCCAGGATACACAACTATTTCTCCTAGATGATCAAGGTATTCAAGTAATGGCTGTAAAACAGCTTGATTATGTGCAAGTCCACCAGTAATAATAATAGCATCTAAATTGCCACGTGTTACTGCATATAACGATCCTATTTCCTTAGCAATTTGATAAACCATTGCTTTCATAACTCTTTTTGCGAAGACATCTCCATCACTTATCATTTCAGCTACTTTTTCAGCATCATTTGTA
>Ga0190303_1000046_pt1 | contig 50786 bp, 47 predicted proteins | sample 48700701_MG_FD_161672 | JGI IMG/M metagenome (GOLD analysis project Ga0190303, IMG submission 161672) | Hydrothermal vent sediment bacterial communities from Southern Trench, Guaymas Basin, Mexico - 4870-07-0-1_MG | ecosystem: Environmental > Aquatic > Marine > Hydrothermal vents > Sediment ... | reverse complement strand
TATCATGATAAATCTTTAATATATCTTCAATATCTACCTTTATAGAATATCTTTCCTCAAAACGAGAAAGATAATGTTTATAAAGATATTTAAATCCATATATAGCTACTTCATCTATTGGTAATATATTATCTTTAATAGCTCCTGTTATAGCTAATTTAAAAGCAACATCATCATTATCAAATTTAGGCCATAAAATTCCTGGTGTATCTAATAACTCAAAATCTGTTCCTACTCTAATATATTGAGTATGTCTAGTAACACCTGGTCTATCTTCAGCAATTAATTTTTTCTTTTTAGCTAATCTATTTATTAATGTTGATTTCCCAACATTAGGTATTCCTAAGATCATTGATCTAATAGGTCTTTCTTTTCTTCCTCTAGAGATTTCTTTAGCTATTTGTTCTTTTAGTACTTCTTTTAAAACACCTTTAATCTTATCAACACCCATACCGCTTAATGCATTAATCTTTAAAGTTTTAACTCCTTGTCCTTCAAAAAAAGAAACCCATTTATCAAGTTCTATAGGATCAGCTAAATCAGCTTTATTAAGTAAAATAACTCTTGGCTTATTTCCTATCAACTCTTTGATAACTGGGTTTTGTGATGAATAAGGAATTCTTGCGTCTAAGAGTTCTAGAACAACATCAACAAGTTTTATTTTTTCTTTAACTTGTTTTTTGGTTTTAGCCATATGACCTGGATACCATTGTATTTGTTTCATATAATCAACTCCTAGTTTAAACTACCTCTAAATATATTATTAAATTTAAAAACAATTCTTCCATATAATTGTTCTTCTGTAACAAATCCTAATTCATCAAATCTTGAATCAAGAGAATGTTCTCTATTATCTCCCATTACAAAATATGAACCTTCTGGAACGTTGAATTCACAAACTTGCAGGTGAGAACTATTGCAGTATGTATATACACTATCTTCATCTATAAAAGATTGTTCTATAATATTACCATTAATAGAAATAACATTATGATCTATCTTGACAGTTTCACCAGGTAACCCAATAATTCTTTTTAAATAAAACTCTCCACCATTAGTCTTTAAAACAATCACATCAAATCTTTGATAATTATTAGTGATGTGCAACATCACTAAATCTTCACCTTCATAAAATGTAGGTTCCATACTTTGTCCTATTACTGTTGCGGGAGATACAGCGAAACTATTAGTTAAAGATATAATTACCATAAATATTGGAATAACACTTATTAAATCAAAAGCATTATGTAATGACCTATGTGCTTTATTTTTACTTTCAGTATTAACTGTTCCTTTTGTTAAATATATATAAATTAAAATGATAATTCCAAAGAAAACAGAAACACTAAGTAAAAACGTAAATATTGTAGAAGATAATACAATATCAAATGGCGCATATTTAAAAAACCTTGTTATGAAGATAATAATAGAACTAATGAAAACAATTGATATTTTACTTATCAATTTTTTTCGATAATCATTAGTTGAAAAACTATAATCTATTTCTTCGATATCTTTTTCATCTTGTTCTTCTGTATTTGTTTCAAAATCATCTGTACTATTCATTATCTATCCACCTAATTCTTATTTAGTAATTCCGTAAGTTCTTCTTCATTAATCAATACACTTCTAGCCTTAGAACCAACATTATCAGATACTATTCCTAAATCTGATAATAATTCTACTATTTTTTGAGCTCTATTAAATCCGATTTTAAATTCTTTACTTATTTTATTAATTGATGCTTCACTTTTCATAACTACATAACGAGCAACCTTAGGAAACAACTCATCAGTTGTTTCCTGTCTAGTTGCTTTTTTAACAAGTTTCTCTTGAGTAAAGAAATACTCTTGTTTTCTTTGTCTAGTAATAAATTCAATAACATTTCTAATTTCTAAATCAGAAACAAAAGCACCTTGAACACGTCTTTGAGGTTGTCCGCTTTCAGCGTACAACATATCTCCTCTTCCTAATAATTTATCTGCACCTACACTATCAATAATTGTCATTGAATCAATATAACTAGAAACCATAAAAGCAAGTCTTGTTGGAATATTAGATTTAATAGTTCCTTTAATAACATCAGTTGATGGTCTTTGAGTTGCGATAATTAAATGAATACCACAAGCTCTTGCTTTTTGAGTTAATCTCATAATTGCACTTTCTACTGTTCTAGAAGCAATAACCATTAAATCAGCTAACTCATCTACAACGATAACAATATAAGGCATTAACTTAAGTTTACCTTCTCTTTTCACTTTATCATTATAAGATGTTATATCTTTTACTCTTTCAGTAGAAAACATTTTAAAACGATTTTCCATTTCGTCTACCGCCCATTTTAACCCCGCAGTCGCTATTTTAGCGTCAGTAATAACTGGAGTAAGCAAATGAGGAATATCGTTATACGCAGATAACTCTACCATTTTAGGATCAACTAATAATAGTTTTAATTCATCAGGTGAATATTTAAATAAGAAACTCATTAAAATAGTATTAATACAAACAGACTTACCACTACCTGTAGCTCCCGCTACTAATCCATGTGGCATTTTAGTAACTGATGCATAAACACCTTCACCATCTATATCAAGACCTAACGCTACAGTTAGTGGATCTTTCGAATTAATAAATTTTTCTTGATCAACAATATCAATAAAATGAACTATTTCAGCTATTTTATTAGGAACTTCAATTCCAATAGTACTTTTACCAGGAATTGGTGCTTCTATTCTTATTTCTTTTGCGGCTAAAGCCATTTTAATATTATCAGAAATACCAGTTACTTTTTTAACATTAACACCACTATCTAATACTATTTCATATCTAGTAACTGTTGGACCTTTAGTATATGTATAAACACTAGCTCCAACAGAAAACTCTTTAAATGTTCTATTTAATACTTCTATTTGCTCATTAATCCATTCTTTACTATCACTCTTCTTTTGAAGGGGTTTTGATAATAATGAAAAAGGTGGTAAACGATAACTTGTTTTATTAGTATAAATACGATTATTATTTTCTTCTTTTATTGGTTCGACTATTCTTTTTTCTCTTAATTTATCAATAAAATCATTAATATTTGTTTTTGGCTTTGTAACTGAAGAAACAATTGTTTCTTCAGTTACTTTTATTTCTTCATTTTCATTATTAACTTCTTTATTTATTCTTATATCTTCAAATTGTTCAAGATTATCTTGTTTTTTCACATTATTTTTTCCTTGTGCTTCTAATGCTTCATTAAGATTGCTTCCACTAACCAAATTAAACTCATGAAATTCTGACCCATATTTTTTAATACGATCTTCTTTTGTTAGTTTTGGCTTAGTTCTAAATGAATCAAGTTGTCTGTCAATATCACCAGTTCTTTTATTATGATTTGGAATAGTAATTTCATCTTTAACTTTAGTACCAAATATCGGTGAAACAAATCGTTCTTTTTGATATATTGGTTTTTTATTAGAATCTTTTATTTTAGGTATAACAAAAGGCACCTTATCAGGTGTTCTTTCTTCTACTGCTTTAATTCTTTTTTTTATAAAAAACATAATATCACCCTTTATCACCTATTATTTTTTTCGCTTTTCAACCATTTCATCATCTTCAACCATTCCTTCTTCAAGTAATGTATCTATTTCTGTTTCTACCATATCTAACTCAACAGGTTTATCAAATAACTTTTTAGAATAAACTTTTGTAGTTTCTTCTCCAACTATTCCAATAATAACAATACATACTCTTTTAGTCATCGCATCAACAGATGTGTTAATAACTAGTTTTCTAAACCAATATACTGGATTAACTATATTTAAAGCAGCTCCACCATATTTCACTATTTTACCAACTTTATATTTTTGCGCTGCTTTATAAACTTTGTTTTGTTGAATTGCTTTTTTCTTTTCAAACATACTCATAATTTGCGTCATTTGTAAATTCATTGTATTTTTCAATACTGGCTTATCTAGTATTTCTCTTATTCTATCTGTTACATAATGATTAAGATCAAGTAATTCATGAACATTTAACTCAAGCATTGGATATTTTGAATCAGGAAAGAAATAAGATGCAATTTCATCTATTAATTCATAACTCATATCAAAAGTAAGTTTAGCAACACTTTTTTCATTTAATTTTTTCTTTTTCTTAAATAATTTTCTTTTTTCAATAATTAAAACCTTTAATTCTTCTTCATCAACATCAACTTTAGATCTTTTAACACTTTCAATATTTAAGTTCTTACCTCGAACAAGTAATGTTACAAGAATAGCTGTGAAAGCAATAACTCCCGTCGCCATTCCGAGGAAAAAATTAGTAAACCCACCAAAAGAAATATCAAAAAACATAATATCAACTCCTAACTTACTAAATATTATAACATATTTATCATTTATATTGTGTAAATATTATGACTATGAGATAATAAAAAAAGGTGATATTATGAAAAAATACTTAATTGCGCTAGATTTAGATGGTACATTATTGTATGACTGGGAAACATTAAAAGATGAAACAAGAGATTACTTATTAAATCTTTCTAAACAAGGACATAAAATCGTTATAGCAACAGGACGTCCTTGGAGAAGTTCTGAAATGTATCATCAAATGTTAAAATTAGATACCCCAATTATTAATTATAATGGTGGCTTAGTAACTTCAAAAAAAGATAATAGTTTTAAATCATTTAGCCTAACAGTTAAAAGAGAATATATTCTCGATATTTTCGAGAATACTAAACAGTATATGAAAAATGCATTTGGAGAAATAGGAGATCATATTTATTTACTTTATGATACAGAAGAAATAAGACCTTTAATACATAACTTTAATGGCGCACAGTTAACTATCGGAGATTTTAAAAATACTTTACCAGGAAATACAAATGGATTTATTATAATAGCTAATGAAGGTGAAGGACAATACATAGAAGATTATGTTCAAAAATATTATCAAGGAAAAGTATTACATCGTAACTGGGGAAATGAATATAGTTTTATTATTGAGTTATTTACTCCTGAGACTAATAAAGGATCTGCGATTAAATACGTTGCTGAATATTTAGGATTTAAAAGTGAAGATATTATCGCTTTTGGAGATGGACATAACGATATTGAAATGTTAGAATACGCAGGAGTTGGTATTGCGATGGCTAATGCTCACTTTAGTTTAAAAGAAGTCGCAGATATAATTTTAGAAGATACTAATAAAGAAAACGGAATTGAAAAGTTTTTAGATAAATTTTTAGATGATAAAAAATAAATGATATTAAAAAAGAGAAAATAAATTTTTCTCTTTTTTAATATCTAAATCTACTTCTGTTTTTCCCTTTTCCTTTTTTCGCTTTAGTTTTTGTATTTTGCATTGCTTTTAAAGCATTTGCTGAATTCATCTTTGAAGGATCCATTGATCCCATTCTTTTCATCATTTGTGTTTGTTGATCTAAAGATTGGATTAATCTATTAACATCACTAACACTTCTTCCTGCACCTTTAGCTATTCTTCTTCTACGAGAACTACTTCTTTCTATTAATTTAGGATTCTTTCTTTCTGCCTTTGTCATTGATTGAATTAATGCTTTAATATAGACAGTTTGCTTTTCATCAACTGATTGTCCTTTTAAAGCCTTACTCATTCCAGGAATAAGTTTCATCATTCCACCTAAAGAACCCATCTTATTAACCATTTTTAATTGTTTTAAATAGTCATTATAGTTAAATTTACCGCTCATCATTTTATCCATAATTCCCATCATGTCATCTTCATCTATGTTAGCTGTAACTTTATCTACTAAAGTTAATACATCTCCCATTCCTAAAATACGAGACGCCATTCTATCAGGATGGAATGCTTCTAACTGATCAAGTTTTTCACCCATACCAACAAACTTAATAGGAATATTAGTAACTTGTCTTAAACTAAGTGCTGCCCCACCTCTAGTATCGCCATCAAGTTTTGTTAAAATAGCTCCAGTAACACTTAAAGTTTCATGAAAACTTGATGCGACATTTACAGCATCTTGTCCAGTCATCGCATCTAAATTTAATAATACTTCTTCTGGCTTTAAAATATCCTTAATATCAACTAATTCTTGCATCATTTTATCATCAATATGAAGTCGTCCTGCAGTATCTGCGATAATTAAATTATTACCATTAGTTACCGCAAACTCTAATGCTTTTTTAATAATTGTTTGTGGTCGCTCAAAAATACCCATTTCAAAAACATCAACATTAAGTTGATTTCCTATTGTCTTTAATTGTTCAATAGCCGCAGGGCGGTAAATATCCAAGGCTACTAACAATGGTTTTAAATTATTTTGTTTTCTTAAATAATAAGCTAGTTTACCAGCTGTTGTTGTTTTACCTGCTCCTTGAAGACCAACCATCATAATTTTAGTAATACCAATCATATTAATTGTTAAAGGAGCTGCTTTTTCTCCCATAATATTTTTTAATTCTTCATGAACAATTTTAACAACTTGTTGTCCTGGGTTTAACCCTTTTAAAATCTTTTCACCCATCGCTTGTTCTTTAACTGTTTTTGTAAATTGTTTTACTACCTTGAAGTTAACATCTGCTTCTAATAATGATAGCCTTACTTCTCTCATCATTTCTTCAATATCTTTTTCTGTTAATCGTCCTTTACCCGTAACTCTTCTCAAAGACATTTGAAGGCGATCTGATAAGTTATCAAAAGCCATAGTATCACTCTACTTTCTCAAGTTCCTTAACTAAGTTTAAAACTTTTTTTAAATCTTTTTCTTTTTTTAAGTTTTTAATAATATTATTTCTTTTTTTACCTTTAGTTCTTAATTCTAATTTAGATTCATAATCATATAATTTTTTAACGGTTCTTTTTAATTGATCATGAACAGCATTTCGACTTACATTCATGTTTTCTGATATTTCAGTTAAAGAATAATTATTATAATAATATGCTTCCATATATTCTTTTTGTTTATTTGTTAATAAATCTTGGTAGATATCATATATTTCTATTACTTCAATTGCTTTATCTAACATATTCATTAGAAAATATCCGCAAACATTCCATAAATATATTCTTCAATATCAAAATGTTCTAAATCATTTATTTTTTCACCAAGACCAACATACTTTATTGGTATATTAAGTTCATCCTTAATAGCTAAAACAATACCACCTTTAGCTGTACCATCTAATTTAGTTAATACAATACCACTTATTTTTGTTACTTCATTAAATATTTTAGCTTGAGATAACCCGTTTTGTCCAGTTGTTGCATCAACAACTAATAATGTTTCATGAGGTGCTCCATCGCATTCTCTAGCAATAACTTTATTTATTTTACCTAATTCTTTCATCAAATTAACTTTATTTTGTAATCTTCCTGCGGTATCACATAAAATAATATCAATATTATTCTTTTCAGCATATTTAATCGCATCAAACATTACACTAGAAGGATCACTTCCTTCGTCTTTAGAATAAAATGAAGCTTCTACTCTTTCACTCCAAATACGAAGTTGATTAATAGCTCCAGCTCTAAATGTATCTCCAGCAACCATTAAAACTTTTTTACCTTTTTTAATATATTCATTAGCTATTTTTCCAATAGTGGTTGTTTTTCCTGCCCCATTAACTCCCACAAATAAAATTATATTTAATCGATCATTTTTAATGTCTAAATTCGAAGAAACTAACTCGTCTTTTACGTATAGTTTAAACATTTCTTCAATAATTAACTCCTTTAATTCTTCTACTGAAGTAATTTTTTTTAATTCAACGGTAGACCGTAAATGACTAACAAACTTAAGAACAGTATCTACCCCAATATCTGCCATAATAAAAATTTCTTCAAGTTCATCAAATAACTCGTCATTAATCGTACTTGTTGTCTCAAGTAATTCTTTTAAATTACCAAAAACTCCAGATCTGGTTTTACTCATACCTAGTTTATATTTTTGGGCCTTTTTTCGTTTTTCTTTTGAACTAAATATTTTATTAAAAAATCCCATAAAGTAACAACTTCTTTCTTCTCAAAATCACAAAATATTATAACATACTTCTATATAATCTTCTATAAATATTAAAAAAATCCCTATAAAAAGGGAAAATCCGCCTCTCGGCGGATTAAGGAAGGGGATGTGTGAATAAATTAATTTATTCACCATGCTATGTAAGGGATAAGTTGCGACATAGTCGCACTGTTAATATACCATATTTTATAATAAATTGTCAACAATTAATTACAAAATAATAGGTAGAATATTTCAAAATATTCTACCTATTATTTTTATTTCTATTTGTTCAATACTCCTATTGTTGATATAAACTTCTATTCTTTTCTGTATCCACACTTTTTAGTTTCTTGGCAAATAATTCCACCCTTATTATCTTCAATTAAAAGACTTCCACATTCCGGACATAATTCTCCAGTTGGACGTCCAAATAACATATTTTTACAAGCGGGATAATTATTACAGGCATAAAATTTCTTTCCACGATTTCTACCAGTTTTAGCTATTCTCTCAACGATTTCACCTTTTCCACATTTTGGACATTTAACGCCGGTTGATACCACAACAGGTTTTTCATATTCTTTTGTTTTTATATATTTACATGTTGGATAATTGCTGCAAGCTTCAAATGTACCATATTTCGAGGTTCTAAATACCATTGGAGAACCACATTTCGGACAATCTTCACCGGTAAATTTAGGTGCTATTTTAGTCATGTTTTTATTAGCGTTTTCTACCATAGGAATAAAAGCTTTATAAAATTGAGAGATAATATCGACTTGATTTTGTTCTCCTACCGTAATTTCATCTAAAACTCTTTCCATTCTAGCTGTATAATCAACACTAATGATTTGATTGAAAAACTCATCAAGTTTTTCAATCGTTAAAATCCCTTGATCTGTTGGAATAAATTTCTTTTCTTTAATAGAAACATATTTTCTGTTTTTAATTGTTGTGATTGTTTGTGAATATGTTGATGGACGACCTATTCCTAAATCTTCCATTTCTTTAATAAGTCTTGCTTCTGTAAATCTTAATGGTGGCTTTGTAAAGTGTTGTGATTCATCAATACTAATACTTTCTATTTTTGTTTTTTCAACAAGTTCAGGTAATTCTCCTAAATCTATCTTTTCATATTTACCATATACTTTTAAGTATCCATCAAATACTAATTCTTGAGCAGATGCTTTAAATAAAGCTTTATTATTTATAAGATCTATTGTTTTAGTACTTATAATCGCAGGTGCCATTAAAGAGGCAATAGTTCTATCATATATTAATGAATATAAATTAAATCCATCTTTTGATAAAAACTTTTTAACTGAAGATGGTGTTCTAAAAATATTAGTTGGTCTTATTGCTTCATGAGCATCTTGAACATTTGGTCCTTTTTTAGCATTCTTTTTCAATTTACCTGTATATTTTTTTCCATATGTTTCTTCTATATATTGGAGAACAGGTGAAGTGAAAACATTACTTAATCTAACTGAATCAGTACGCATATAAGTAATCAAACCTACTGTTTCATTTTCTAAATCCATACCTTCATAAAGTTTTTGAGCTAACAACATTGTTTTTTGAGAACTAAATCCTAATTTAATAGAAGCTTCTTGTTGAAGAGCTGATGTTGTAAAAGGTAATTTTGGATCTCTTTTTCTTTCTTTTATATCTATACTACTAATTAAAAACTCTTTATTAAGAGTAGCTAATAGTTCATTCGTTTCTGTTTCATTTTCTAGTTTAATATTTTTATTATTGTACTTTGTCAAATCTGCGATAAACCCTGGAAATTTCGCTTTTACTTTCCAAAATTCTTCCTTAACAAATGCTTGAATTTCTTTTTCTTTATCAACTATTATTTTCAATGTAGCACTTTGAACACGTCCAGCTGATTTTGATTTTATCTTATTTTGAAGTAATTTAGATAATTTAAATCCAATAATACGATCTAATATTCTTCTTGTTTCTTGAGATGAAACTAATCCTAAATCAATTTCTTTTGGATTTTCAAAAGCTTTAATAACTGCGCTTTTAGTTATTTCATTAAAAATAACTCTTTTATAAGGAATATCTTTGACATTTAAAACTTCTTTTAAATGCCAACTTATAGCTTCTCCTTCTCTATCAGGGTCGGTAGCTAAATATAATTCCGAAGCGTTTTTCAATGCGCTTTTTAATTCTTTAACAACTTGTTTCTTTTCTTTTATAATCACATATTTCGGGGCAAAGTTATTTTCAATGTCCAATCCTAGTCCACCAACACCACTAATGGCTAAATCACGAATATGTCCTTTTGACGATAATACAACATATTCTTCACCAAGATATTGTTCAATAGTTTTCGATTTACTAGGTGATTCCACTATAACTAATTTTGTTTTCATGTGGTCGCCTCCTCTTTTCTATATATTATATACACACGTTTTTAGTATCTGTCAAGTGTGTAGCTTTATTATATATATACTTATATATAAAAGAATTTCCTTTATTTTTTTATAATAAAAGTCATTCTATCTTTTCCTTGTAAGTCTTTCTTTTGGATAATCTCAACATCTTTTAAATGTTTTTTAATAATTCTTTTAATTTCTTTTGTTTTATTATAGGCATGTTCAAAAGCAATTAAATAGCGATCATTTAAGATCTTTTCAGCGTCTTTAATAATAGCGCGATAAAAATCTAACCCATCTAATCCTCCATATAAAGCAACACTTGGTTCATTATCTTTAACTAATCCTTCTACATATTCCTTATTAGGTATATATGGAGGATTAGATACTAACATATCAAATTTCATTCCTTTTAATGGTTCTAATAAATTACCTTGTAAAAATTTAACATTTGCTCCTAATATTTCATTATTTTCTTTAGCTACTTTTAATGCTTTTTCTGAAATATCAGTTGCGATAACTTCCATATTTTCTTCTTCAAGATCAATAGTAATTCCTAAGCAACCTGATCCAGTTCCGATATCCGCAACTGTTATTTTTTCATCCCCAAATAACTCTTCAGAATAAATTAAAATATTACCTAGTAATTCTTCAGTTTCAAATCTCGGTATTAAAACATCACTATTTACAATAAAGTTATGCCCATAAAATTCTTGATATCCAATAATGTGTTGAACAGGAATATTTTTCGTAACATAACGATCTACTCCATATAAAAAATTTCGATATAATTCTTCAGGCATTTCTTCATCAAGTGATATAAGTAACGTTGCACTATCGATTTTAGCAAAATGTAATAATAATAATTTAACCCCTGAATCTTCTTTTTGATTATCTAATGCATATTGTTCATTAATTCTTAATATTTCTTTATATATTGGCATCTTTCCACCTCTTTAAAACATTTAAAGAAGAGCTTATGCTCTCCTTTAATTATTCTTTTCCTTCTAGTTTTCGTTTTACTTCCGCAGAAATTAAAACTTCGATTATTGGTTCTAATTTTCCTTCCATAACACGATCTAATTGTTGTAGAGAAAATCCTACACGATGATCAGTTACACGATTTTGCGGATAATTATATGTTCTTATTTTTTCACTACGGTTACCTGTTCCAATTTTGTTTCTTCTTTCATCGCCTTCTTTTTCTAAACGTTCCTGTAATATTTTATCATATAATCTTGCTTTTAGTATTCTAAGTGCCATATCTTTATTTTTATGTTGGCTTTTTCCATCTTGACAAGTCGCAATAAGACCTGTTGGAAGATGGGTTACTCTTACAGCTGAATCGGTTGTATTAACACTTTGTCCTCCAGCTCCGCTGGAACGATATGTATCAACTCTTACATCACTCATATTAAGTTCTACTTCAACATCTGCAACTTCAGGTAAAACAAGTACTGTCGCAGTTGAAGTATGAACTCTTCCTTGTGATTCTGTTTGAGGAACACGTTGAACACGATGTCCTCCAGATTCGTATTTTAAAAACGAATAAACTAAATCTCCTGAAACAGTGAATTCAATTTGAGAAAATCCTCCAGCTCCAGAATCTTCAAAATGAGTAACTTCAATATCCCATTTTTTTAATTCTGCATATTTAGAATACATACGAAATAAATCTCCAGCAAAAATATTTGCTTCACTACCTCCAGCTGCCCCTCTAATTTCAACAATAACATTTTTTTCATCATTAGGATCTTTAGGTATAAGCAATACTTTTAACTGCTCTTCTATTTTTGGTATTTTATGTTTAATTTCATTTAATTCTAAATGTGCCATTTCGGCAATTTCTTTATCTTCATCATGTAACATTTCTTTAAGTTCACTAATTGTAGTTTGAACCTCTTTATACTCAGCATAAAGATTAACAGCTGATTCTAAAGATTTTTGTTCTTTAGAAAGTTCTGTCATTTTACTAATATGTTTTAATATATCAGGATTCATTAACTCTTCAGTAATTTCATTATATCTTTTTACCATTCTATCTAATCTATCTATCATCGTTATCACTCCGCACTATATTATATTACATGGTAATTAATTTTTCAACTAAGAACCATCTTTGAATGTTTAATCTTACGTAAATATAACAAAAACCAAACTGTAAGGACAATTCCTTTTAAAATACTAGAAACTGCTACTACCCACCATATTCCAATAAATCCCAACGATAAAGCAAGTAAATAAGCAAAAGGAATTCTTAAAGAATTACCTACAATTCCTACACCTGAAGGAATCATTGTTTTACCTAACCCCATAAATGCTCCAGCTGTTCCTAACTCAACAACCGTAAATAATTGTGCTATACTTAGTATCTCTAAATACATTTTACCAACAGCTAGTGTTTCAGGATCACTTACAAAAATAGAAAATAATTGTTCAGCAAACACAAATAAGATTATATTTACGATTATTCCATAAGGTATAAGTAATTTTAATGATATAAAATACCCTTTTCTAATTCGATCAAATCTTTTAGCTCCATAGTTTTGTCCAACAAAACTAGCTAAAGCTACTTGAAATCCAAGAGCTATCATCCAAGCTAACGCTTCAATATGACTACCAACTCTTTGAACAGCCATGACATGTTTTCCATAGGAAGCAATCATTATTCCAATTATAATACTTATTGTTGTAAAAAATACACTTTGAGTTCCAACAGGTAATCCAATCCTCATAATCTTTCGAAATATTGTTTTATCATAATATTTTTTAAGATTGATTGTAAAAGGTTTATATTTACTTAAATAAATAATAAGATAAGTAGCTAAAATAAATGATTGCGCAATCCCAGTTGCGATTGCCGCTCCTTTTACTCCAAGACCTAACCCTGTAAATTGAAGTCCAAAAATACCAAAATCTTGTAAAATAAAAATCGGATCTAATACAATGTTTAATACTAGTCCTGAAGCTGTAATGTAAAAAGTATTAATTGTTTTTCCAAGTCCATCATAAATACCATTAAAAGAATTAGTAATAAAATAAGCAAACCCAAAAACTGATATTATTCTTAAATACTCAAATGCATATATTTTAATATTAATATTATCAATATTAAATAATCCAATAAATATTTTAGCTCCAAAAAAACCTATAAAAGTATATACAGCCGTTAAAACAAGCATTAAAATAAGTCCGTTATTTCCTACTTTGGTGATTTCATCTACATCGTTTCTTCCTGCAGCTTGACTCACTGATATAGAAGTACCTACTTTAGCTAATAAAATAAGCCCAAATCCAAGCCATGTGAAATATCCCGCTGTGCCCACAGCTGAAATTGCTTCAACAGGGTCAAGTCCCATATTCCCAACTCTACCTACCCAAAACATATCCGTTAAGTTATATGTCATTTGAACAATACTTGTTAGTAATGTTGGAATAGCTACAATTAACAACTTAACTATAATGCTTCCACTTGTTAAATCAATTTTGTTTTTCATACAATCACCTTTTCACTTGTGATATTATAACACCAACTTAACAAAAAACCTATAAATAAATTGAAAAGAAAAAAACCTTTAAAACAAAGGTTTTTTGGTTCTATAATCATCTTTAATATAAGGCTCAAAATCTTTATTTTACTTCCAATCAATATCTTTGATTGGTGCATCATCATATTTTGTTTCCATATTCCCAAAATATCCACATTGTTTATTAAACAATAATCTAAATCCATCCGGCTTTGTTGCTCCTTGACGGTTTTTAGAAATAATAATATCTACTTGATTTGGTCTTGTTGTTGTTTTTGGCTTATAATATTCATCACGATATAAGAATAAAATAATATCAGCATCTTGTTCAATCGATCCTGAATCACGTAAATCTGCCATAACTGGTATTCTATCATCTCTTCTTTCTACTTGTCTAGAAAGTTGTGATAAAGCTATAACAGGTACTTTTAATTCTCTTGCGATTTCTTTTAATACTCTTGATATTTCAGAAACCTCTTGGACACGATTAACTCCAGGATTAGAACCACTAAGTAATTGTAAATAATCAATGATTACTAAATCTAATTTACCTTCTTGTGCTAATTTACGGCATTTTTGTCTAACCTCAGTAATTTTTACTGTTCCAACATCATCAAACATTATATTTAGTTTAGATAGACTTTCTATCGCAACATTTAATTGTTCCCATTCGGCATTTGTAATATGTCCAGTTCTTATTTTATCACTATGAATTCTTGATTCAGAACTTAACATTCTACTAACTAATTGATCACTTCCCATTTCTAAAGAGAAAAAAGCAATATAAGGCTTTTTAGACATTTTCGCAACATTCGTTGCGATATTTAAAGCAAAAGCACTTTTACCCATAGATGGACGAGCTGCGATAATCATTAACTCAGAAGGTTGAAGTCCTAAAGTATATTCATTAAGTTCTTCAAATCCAGTATCTAGTCCTGTTAAACGGCCATGTCCTTCACTAGTTTTTTCTATTTTATTAATTACTTCTTCAATTACTATACTAATTCCAGCAAAATCTGTTGTTCTACGTCCTTTAACAATATCAAATATTAGTTTTTCAGAGTTATTTGAAAATTCAGTAGCATCATCAGCTAAATACCCATTTTCAATAATTTTATGACAAGCATCCATAATATTTCTAGTCATTGCTTTATCTTTAACAATATTAATATAGTTATGTAAGTTTTGAATTGATGGAACAAAATTTATTAATCCTATAATATAATCAACACCACCAGCATCTTTTAATAAATCTTTAGTCTCAAGAATATTTGTTAAAGTAGTATAATCTATTTCTACTCCTAAGTTAAATAATTCTATCATTGCTGTAAAAATAACTTTATGACGATATGTATAAAAATCATCTTTATTCAAAGCATCAATTAAGATTTTAATTGTTCCAGGATCAACAAAGACACTACCTAAAACAGATTGTTCGGCTTCCATATTGTTAGGAACTATTTTTTCCATATTATACCTCTATTCTTCAACAACTAATACTTCTATCTTAGCAATAACATTTTTATGTAATTTAACGTCTAGTGTATAATTACCTAATGCAGACATGTTATCTTTTAATTGAATTTTACGTTTATCTATATCAATTCCATTTTGTTTTTTAAATTCATGAGCTATTTGTTTTGAATTTATTTTTCCAAATAGTTTTCCATTATCGCCTATTTTTACATGTATTCTAACTGGTAATTTTTCAATTTTTTCTTTTAAAATTTTCATTTCTTCTAATAGTTTACGTTCTATTTCTTCTTTTTTAGCTTTTTCTTTTTCAATAGATTGTAAATTTTCTAATGTTGCTTCAATAGCGTTTTTACTTGATAATAAGTAATTTCCATATCCTGCGGCAACATCAATTACTTCACCTTTTTTACCTTTATTTTTAACATCTTTAATTAATATTATTTTCATTGGTTTTTCCTCCTGGATAGCTTCATTAATAAATTCAATTAACTCCGCCTTAACTTTTTCAATATCATCTGTTTCAATTTGAGCACCTGCATTATTTAGATGCCCTCCGCCTTTAAATTTTTCCATAACTATTTGAACATTAAACCCTTCTAAACTTCTAGCACTTATTCCTACCATTTTATCTTCAAAATAACCAAGAGCAAAAGAAGCAACAGTATTATCGATTTCAAGTAACATATCTGCTACTTTAGCAAGTAAATTCCTTGAAGTTGGAATATTAGAAGGTACAATAACTATTGAAAATTTAGAATGAATAACTTCCGCAATTGATAGTAATTGTGATTTTAATTGAATTTCATCTAATCCTTCTCTTAAAACTATTTTCACTTTAAAAGTATCAGCTCCGAATTTTCTTAAAATCGCAGCCGCTTCAAACGTTCGAGATCCTGTTCGATATATAAAATTATTAGTATCAACCATGATACCTGATAACATTATTGTAGCTTCAAATTGATTAATATCAACATCCTTACTAGCTAAATCAATCATTTCTGTTACTAATTCAACACTACTAGATGCATATGGTTCTATATGACTAATTATTGCATTAGGAATAGCATCAGATAGTTTTCTATGATGATCTATTATTACTAGTTTTTTTGTTCTATAGATAATTCTTTTTTCTAATGTTTGTCCATATGAATGATGATCAACTAAAATAAGTAAATCTTCTTTATTTATATAATCTAACGCTAATGCTGGTGTAATAATATAATCTAATAATGTTACATATTCATATTCAATTAATTGAATTATTTTTTTAACAGTTTTATCTAAAGCTTCTGAATCTAAAACAATATAAGCTTCTTTATTAAATGTTTGAGCAAGTTTCAAAAGACCCATAGATGCTCCTAAAGCATCTGTATCAGGCATAACATGTGGCATAATAAAAACTCTATTACAATCCTCAAATAATTTTTCTAATTTTTGAGTATTTATTCTTGTAGTAATTCTTGTTCGTTTTTCTGCAGTATTAGTATTCCCACCAAAATAACGTAAGTCTCTTCCTTCAATATTTACAACTATTTGATCTCCACCTCTTGATAATGCTAAATCAAGTGCGTCTGAGGCTATACTCCCTAATTTATTAAATTTAAGGTTAGCGCAAGCTATTCCAATACTTAAAGTAACTAATAAATCTTTTTCTTTTGAAATCTTTGAAATATCATTTAAGATCTTAAATTCATGTTCCATTAATTCAAGTAAATTAGATTTATTCATAACAGCTATTAGTTTAGAATTAGTAATTGGAACTATATAAAATCCGAATTCTTCTCCCCAATTTTCTAATACTTGAAGATATCTTCCTTGAATATAACTACGTTCTGATACATCTAAAACACTAATTGCGTCGTCTAAATTATCTAAATTTAAAACAGCAAGTACATCAGTCGCATCGTCATACTTCTTTTTCAATTCTTCTCGTTCTGAAACTTGAGTTAAATATAAAATTAAGTTTTCAAAATCAAACTCGATCTCATATTTATGAGTATATATTTTCATCACAAGTATTTTTTTAGGTTGTTTATCTATTAAGTTATTAAATATTTCAGTAGAAAGAGTTTCAATATTTCTTTTAATTAAAACATTTTCAAAAATGTCTTTTGCGTAATTATTAGCCCATTTAATAACTAATGATTCATCAAATATAATAATACCTAAAGGCATTACAGAAATTATTTTTTTTTCAGCTACATCTTTTCGTGCAATTAAATCTTGCATTTCTTTTAACTTTGTTGAAAGTGTTGAGATTTTTTTATTTTTTTTACTATAATAATAAGCTTGATAATAGAGGTTTGCCATAATGACTATAATTATTCCTGAAGAAACAATTATAAAAACAGCATTATCTTGAAAAATATAAAATATCAAGAATAATAAAGTTATTGAAATAGGAACTAAAACTTTAAATAGTGCTTTCATTAAATCACCTCTTTTTGTCTTTAATATTATATCATAATTAGAACTTTTTTCAAAACAAACATGTAGAAAAAAAGACTCAAAATGAGTCTTATTCTTTTACGAATGGTAATAAAGCCATATGACGTGCACGTTTAATTGCAACACTTAATTCTGATTGATATCTAGCTTTAGTTCCTGTGACACGTTTTGGTAATATTTTACCACGATCACTAATAAATCTTTTTAATAATTCTACATTTTTATAATCTATATATGTAATTTTGTTATCAGTAAAATAACATCTTTTTTTACGTCTTTTACGGAAATTTCCAGTTCTAGCCATTTAATTTTCCTCCTTTAAAATGGTAAATCATCCTCAGCTACATCAATTGTAGGGGTTGACTCTTGTTTCTTTGGTTTTTGGTAATCTTTCTTTTGATAACTTCTTGAATAATCTTGAGAACCATAATCTTTGTTATAATCATTATCTTGATTTTTCGGTTCTAAAAATTGAACGCTATCGCAAACAACTTCGGTAGTGTATTTTCTGATTCCATCTTTATCGTCATATGAACCTGTTTGTATTCTTCCTTCAATTCCAAGCAAGCTTCCTTTTTTAATAAAGCGTGCTAAATTTTCTGCTTGTTTTCTCCAAACAACACATTGAATAAAGTCCGCTTCTCTTTCACCAGTTGGACCTGCGAAAGTACGATTAACAGCTAATGTAAATTTTACAACTGCAATATTACTTGAGGTATATCTCAATTCTGGATCTCTAGTTAAACGTCCAACCAAAACAGTACGATTGATCATAAAATCACTCCTTATCTTTCATCTTTTAAGATTAAATAACGAATTATTGATTCTTTAATTCTAACAATACGATCGAATTCGATTCTAGCTTCATCATTAGATACTACGTCTAATACAACGTAATAACCTTTTTTATGTTTTTCAATTTCATAAGCTAGGTCTCTCATACCCCATTCGTTCACTTTTGTTACTTCTGCACCACGAGATGTAAAGATTAAGTTTAATTCTTCAATTAAAGCTTTTCTATCATCTTCTAATACAGTAGGACGAATGATGTACATAATTTCATATTTTCTCATTTTTTTACCTCCTTTTGGTCTATTGGCTGCCCATGCAGCAAGGATGAGTTTTCACTCAGCTGAACTATTATAGCACAGTTGCATTTTAATGTAAACTAATATATAGAATATATATAACTGTTAAAAAATTAACATTATTTCTTTATTAGTTTTGATATTATTTGAAAAAAGTTGTTCTCAAAAGTAGCTTTTTTTATATTTCTTAAACCCAGTCTAACACTAAATAAAATAAAAAACTAGTATATCTTATTGAAAAATATCTTCAGTTTTAAACCCATGTTTTATATATCAATTTATCAATTGTTTTCTAATTAAATCAAGCGCATAAATTGTCGCTCTTTTTCTAACCATATATCTATTTCCATTAAATATTTTTTTATAAGTATTTGTTTCACCTTCATATGTTAATCCAAAATAAACTAATCCAACTGGCTTTTCTTTTGTCCCACCTGTTGGTCCAGCAATACCTGTGATTGATAATGTTATATTTGATTTAGTCTTTTTAAAAAGTCCTTTAGACATCTCTTTAGCACATTCAGAACTAACTGCGCCATATGTATTTATAGTATTTTTAGAAACATCTAAATATTTTGTTTTAGCTTCATTGCTATATGTAACAATACTTTCATTAAATACACTAGAAGATCCACTAACATTAGTAATCGTACTAGCAAGCATTCCTCCAGTACAACTTTCTACAATTGAAATAATTATTTTTTTATCCTTTAATAAGTTTACAACAACACCTTCTAAGGTATCATTCAAATTACCATATATATAATTAGTATATTTATTATAAAACTCATTCATACAAATATCTAAATCATCTTTATTATTTGATGTGAAAACATATTTAACTTCACCAATAGTGGCGTATGGTGCAATATTCACATTTGGATGTAAATCATAAAATCCAGTAAGAGATTTTTCCATAGTTGATTCCCCTATTCCAACTAATTTAAATCCATTAGAAAACAATTTAATATTATTTGTTTTTTCTAAATATTCAACAAGTTTTTCTAACATCGGTAACATCTCATGTGGAGGACCTGGGAATAAGACAATTGTTTTTTCTTTTGCTTTAAAAATAACTCCAGGTGCTGTCCCAAGTTCATTTTCTAATATGATACTTTCTTTAGGAAATAATGCTTGTTTATTATTCGTATCTTCCATTTTTAAATTTATCTGGTCAAAGTATGATTTAATCTTTTTAAGAACACTTTGATTTATATATGTTTCTACCTTAAAATATTCAATTACTGTTTCACGACTTATATCATCAATTGTTGGACCAAGTCCTCCTGTAAAGATTATTAAATCTTCATCTATATAGTCAAGTATTGAATAATATTCTTCTTTTATGTCATCAATTACAAAAGAACGATTTACATCGATTCCAATTTGATTTAACCTACTAGCTATTAACGTTAAATTTGTATTAACTGTTTTTCCTGTTAAAACTTCTTTTCCAACTGTAATAATTACTGTTTTCATTTTTATCACCTGTTTTTATTATACTACATATTTTTCTTGTTATTATACAAAATTTACTTAATCAAAGTTGCTCCTCCACCTACAAAAACTGTTACTATTTCATCATTTCTTTTTGTTAATTTTGTTAATATTTCTGATGGCCTATCCATACTGTATCCTTGTCTTAAAACAAAGTTTGTTTTATCTTTATAAACATAATTATTAAGATAACATCCTAATGCTCCGTTACTCGTTCCTGTCGCGCTTTCTTCATTTATTCCAACTATTGGAGCAAAGTTTCTTCCATATGCATCTATATCTGATTCATTTGTTAAAGCAAAGCAATGGATTCCTATTACATTATATTTATCTGATATATTTTTTATTTTTATTATATCAGGTATTATCTCATTCAATTCTTTTATTCCCTTTATAGGAACAAATATTTCTCTCAATCCAGTAGATAAAACTCTAATAGGTAGTTCTGTATTTACAATTTTTGTTGTATTAAAACAGTCTTCTATTAAAGTTGGATCAACAAGATCACCATATATCGGAGGTAGTTGTTCCATATAAACAATTTTATCTTTTACTTCTATTTTTAAAATTCCTGCTTTAGTCTCTTGAGTATAAAACCCTTTAGTAATTATTCCTTTATCTCTTAATAGATTAAAAGTAGCTATTGTGGCATGGCCACAAAGATTCACTTCATTGATTGGAGTAAAAAAACGAATATTAAAATCCGTATGTGAACTTTTCATTACAAACGCAGTTTCAGAATATCCAATATCACTTGCGATTAGTTGCATTTCTTTTTCGTTTAATGTATCCGCATTAAAAACAACTCCTGCAGGATTACCTCCATGAGTTTCTTTCGCAAATGACATCATTCGATAAATTTTATATTCCATTTTCCCCACCCACTTAATTAACTATATTTATTTTATCATACAATTAATCTAATGAGTAATCAAAAAAACACAATATCATTTAAATATATTGTGTTTTTGTTTTATACATTAAATCTAAAAAGTAATATATCTCCATCTTGAACTACATAAGTCTTACCTTCACTACGTGATTTGCCAGCATCTTTAGCTCCTTGTTCACCGTTATATTTTATATAATCATCATAAGTAATAGTTTCTGCTCTAATAAATCCTTTTTCGAAATCACTATGAATTATTCCTGCACATTGTGGAGCTTTCATTCCTTTTTTAAATGTCCAAGCTCTTACTTCTTTAGGACCGGCTGTAAAATATGTTTCAAGTCCTAACAAACGATAACTTCTTTTTATAAGTTTATTAAGTCCTGATTCTTTAATACCAAGATCTTCTAAAAACATATCTCTTTCATCATCAGTTAATTCTCCTAATTCAGCTTCAATTTTAGCACTAATAACTACAACTTCACTATTTTCTTTACTAGCAAATTCTTTGATTTTTTTAACATATTCATTGTTGTCAAAATCATTAATATCATCTTCACTTATATTAGCTACATAAAGCATTGTTTTTAATGTTAAAAAATTAAAGTTTTTGATTAAATCTAACTCATTTTCATTAAATTTAATAGTTCTTATAGGTTTATTATCCATTAAAGTATCTTGAATTAATTTAAGAATTTTATACTCTTCAACAGCGGCCTGGTCAACCTTTAAAGTAGCTTTTTTCAAAATTTTAGGAATACGTTTTTCCACAACTTCTAAATCAGCAAATATTAATTCTAAATTAATTGTTTCAATATCTCTTACAGGATTAATTGTTCCATCAATATGTGTAACATTGTCATCATCAAATGCACGAACTACTTGGATAATTGCGTCTACTTCACGAATATGACTTAAAAATTTATTTCCTAGTCCTTCTCCACGTGAAGCACCTTTAACAATTCCGGCGATATCTGTGAATTCAAATATTGTTGGAACTGTTTTTTTAGGTTGTACTAATTCAGTTAATTTATATAATCTTTCATCAGGCACTTCAACTACTCCAACATTAGGATCAATTGTTGCGAATGGATAATTCGCAGCTAATGCACCTGCTTTAGTTATTGCGTTAAATAGGGTTGATTTACCAACATTAGGTAATCCTACAATTCCAGCTGTTAAACCCATAAAATCATCTCCTTTAAATCTACATTATTTTACTTTATTTTACCTTTTATTTCAAGAAAAAAAGAGGAAATCCTCTTTTAATCATCAGGGTGTATTCCTAGTGTTGCTACATCAGATGTATACAATTCTCCATCTCTTATATATTGAAGTTGAATTTCTTCACCAACTTGTGAATTAAGAATTGCTTCTTTCAAATCATTAAAGTTTAATATCGCTCTAAACTCATCATATGATGAGTTTTTATAAGCAACAATTGTATCTCCGTTTTGAAGTCCAGCAGCTTCAGCTGCCCCACCTTCTTGAACATCAACGCAAACTCCATATTCAGTTCCACATACATTTAACTGAGCGTATGTTGTTATTCCTAAATATGGTCGAGTTACTATTCCATCATCTTCTAAATCAGCTGTAATTCTTCTAACTGTATTTGATGGAATAGCGAACCCTATCCCTGTAACATAATCATCAATAATTTTCATATTGTTAATTCCTATTAATTCTCCATTAACATTAAGTAAAGCACCACCACTATTTCCTGGACTTATAGCTGCATCATGTTGAAGTAATGTAGTATTAAATCCACCATCTACAACATATCTTGTAAGACCACTTACAATTCCCATAGTAACAGTACCATAATATTCAAATCCGAGTGGATTTCCTAATGCAAATACAAATTGTCCAACTTTTATATCATAAGAATCTGCGAATGGTATTACTGAAAAATACTCTGGCGATTCAAATGTAAGTACAGCTAAATCAGTTGTAGGATCTAATCCTAATAATTCAATATGTTCATCTTCTATATCAAATAATATTCCGTTTTTTTCATAAACTATTGTTAAGAATGTTGAGTCTTCAACAACATGACTATTAGTTACTACATAATATACATCTCCAACTTGTTTATAAATAACTCCAGATCCAGACGCAGCTCCTGAATCAGTGGTATTAACTATTCCAATAACACCATATCTCGCTACTTCTATCATGTTTGTTACAGCTGTTTGAAATGATGTTAAATCATATGTAGTATTTACAGTTGCTTCTGGGATTAATTCGTTAATTAAAGCTGTTATTTCTTCTTCTGTCATTGAATTATCAACAGGCTCTACTACTTCAGTAGGAATACATCCTGTTAAAAGCAATGATAAAGATATTGTTAAAATTAGTAAAAGTTTTTTCATTTAAATCTTCTCCTTTATGTTAAAAAGTTTATATGCGTTTTTAGTTGTTTGGTTTGCGAAATCCTCATAAGACATATTTTTAATTCTTGCGATTTCTTCTGCGACTAATTTTACACGAAATGGTTCATTGATTTTTCCTCTAAAAGGATGAGGAGATAAATATGGTGAATCAGTTTCAACTAATATTTTATCTAGAGGAACCATTTCTGCGACTTTTTTAGGTTTATGACCATTTTTAAACGTTACTGGTCCACCTAAAGAAATATATAATCCTAAATTTAAAAAATTATTTGCCATTTCAGGACTACCTGAATAACAATGCATTACTCCTTTTAAATTTTTATATTCACTTAAAATATTATAAGTAACTTCACTAGCATCTCTCATATGAATAATTAATGGTTTGTTATATTCAAAAGACAAATCTATTTGCCTTTTAAATACTTCTATTTGATCATCTTTTGATTCTTTATTCCAATAAAAATCCATTCCACATTCACCAACACCAACAACTTTTTTATGTTTTAATTGTTTAATCAATAAATCATAATCACTATCTTTTATGTCTTTCGCATCAGTTGGGTGGAATCCAACTGTTGCATAAATAAAAGGATATTCTTCAGCAAGTTCTATTGCCCGAGCATTAGTTTTCTTATCAAACCCAACAACAATCATTGTTTTAACACCATTGTTTAAAGCTCTTTCTATTACTTCTTTTAAGTTATTATCAAATTTTTCAGAATTCAAATGAACATGTGTATCTACTAACATTTTTATCACCTATTCTATTATACCAATATTATACATTTTTTCTATGAAAAATATGTGAAAAAAGCAAAGAAAAAGAGACCGAAGTCTCTTTTACAATTTTTATTCTATCGTTTTTTAATAATTATTTGATGATTTCAGCAACAATACCAGCACCAACAGTACGTCCACCTTCTCTAATAGAGAATTTAGTACCTTGTTCAAGTGCGATTGGGTGAATTAAAGTTACAGTCATTTCTACATCATCACCAGGCATAACCATTTCTACACCTGCAGGTAATTCAACAACACCTGTAACATCTGTAGTTCTGAAATAAAATTGAGGACGATAGTTTGTGAAGAATGGAGTATGACGTCCACCTTCTTCTTTTGATAAAACATAGACTTGTCCTTTAAAGTGTGTATGAGGTGTAACACTCTTAGGTTTAGCTAAAACTTGTCCACGTTGGATTTCGTCTCTTGCTACTCCACGAAGTAAAGCACCAATATTATCTCCTGCTTCAGCACGATCTAATAATTTACGGAACATTTCTACTCCTGTTACTACACATTCTTGAGTAGGTTTGATACCAATAATTTCTACTTTATCTCCAACAACAACAGTACCACGGTCAACTCTACCAGTAGCAACTGTTCCACGTCCAGTAATACTGAATACGTCTTCGACAGGCATTAAGAATGGTTTATCAGTTTCACGTTCTGGTGTGTCAAAATAATTATCAACAGCATCCATTAATTCAATTACAGTTTCTTCATGTTTAGGATCACCTTGTAAAGCAAGTAATGCAGATCCTTGAATAATTGGAATATCATCACCAGGGAAACCATATTCATCTAATAATTCACGAATTTCCATATCTACTAATTCAAGTAATTCAGGATCGTCAACCATATCAACTTTATTCATATATACGATTAATTTAGGTACACCAACTTGACGAGATAATAAAATATGTTCTCTTGTTTGAGGCATAGGTCCGTCAGATGCACTAACAACAAGGATTCCACCGTCCATTTGAGCAGCTCCTGTGATCATGTTTTTAACATAATCAGCATGTCCCGGGCAGTCTACATGTGCGTAATGACGTTTTTCAGTTGAGTATTCAACATGAGAAGTGTTAATTGTAATTCCTCTTTCTCTTTCTTCAGGTGCATTATCGATTGAATCGAAATCTGCAGCTTCAGTTCCACCAATTCCTCTTTTTGCTAAAACAGTAGCGATAGCTGCTGTTAATGTAGTTTTACCATGGTCTACATGTCCAATTGTTCCAATATTCATATGTGGTTTGTTTCTTACATATTTTTGTTTAGCCATTATTTTTTCCTCCTTAAATTATTTATTTTCTTAATGTTTTTTTTCAATTTATTTTATCGCATTATATTGTATAATGCAAGTTTTTAGTCAAATTATCCGTTACGTTTTTTAATAACTTCTTCGGCAATTGACTTCGGACATGCTTTATATTCTGCGAATTGCATTGTGTAAGTTCCACGTCCTTGTGTATTTGATCTTAAACTCGTTGCGTACCCAAACATTTCTGCTAGAGGCACCTTCCCAGTAATTTGATGCGCATTTCCTCTTTGAGACTGTGCTTCAATTCTACCACGTCTACTTGTTATATCCCCAATTACATTTCCTAAATAATCATCCGGTACAACAACATCAACCATCATAATTGGTTCTAACAAAATAGCCATACATTTATCTTTTGCTTTTTTAAGTGCCATTCCTGCAGCAACTTTAAAAGCCATTTCACTAGAATCTACATCATGATAAGAACCATCAAATAGAGTAGCTTTCATATCAATTAATGGATATCCTGCGACAATTCCACTGTCTAAAGATTCTTCTAAACCTTTTCCTACAACCGGAATATATTCACGAGGAACAGATCCACCAACAATTTTATTAATAAATTCAAATCCTTTACCTGGGTTTGGTTCAAATTTGATCCATACATGTCCGTATTGTCCACGTCCACCAGATTGTCTAACAAATTTACCTTCAATTTCAGCTTCTTTAGTGATTGTTTCTCTATATGATACTTGTGGTGCTCCAACTGTTGCGCTAACACTGAACTCTCTTCTCATTCTTTCAACTAATATATCTAAGTGAAGTTCACCCATACCAGCGATAATAGTTTGTCCAGTTTCTTCATCTGTGTAAGTTCTAAATGTTGGATCTTCTTCAGCAAGTTTATTAAGGGCTACACCCATTTTGTCTTGATCACCTCTACTGTTTGGTTCAATAGCAACACTAATAACTGGTTCTGGAAATACCATTTTTTCTAAGATAACATGATATTTTTCTTGACACAAAGTGTCTCCAGTAGTTGTATTTTTAAGTCCAATTGCAGCAGCGATACTTCCAGTATATACATGATCAATCTCTTGGCGAGAATTCGCATGCATTTGAAGAATACGTCCGATTCTTTCTTTAGAATCTTTAGTAGCATTTCTAATATAAGAACCTTTTTTTAATTGTCCTGAGTAAACTCTAAAGAATGTAAGTTTTCCAACAAATGGATCTGTCATTACTTTAAATGCTAATGCAGCAAACTTTTGATCGTCTGAAGCAATTAAAGTAACTTCATTTCCTTGTTTGTCTATTCCTGTAACAGGAGCTACATCTAAAGGACTAGGTAAATAATCGATTATTGCATCTAGTAAAAGTTTAACACCTTTATTTTTAAATGCAGAACCACATAATACTGGGAAAAATTCTACAGCTAATGTAGCTTTACGAATTGTTGATTTAAGTAATTCTTTTGGGATTTCTTCACCTTCAACATAAAGTTCCATTAGTTCTTCATTAAAATCAGCAACTGCTTCGATTAATTCCATTCTTTTTAATTCTACAATTTCAGTTAAATCTTTTGGAATAGTAATTTCTTTAGCTATCTCATCAGCTCCACCATCATAATAGTAAGCTTTCATATCTAATAAATCAATTATTCCATCAAAATCAGATTCTGCGCCTATTGGCCATTGAATAGCTGCTGCGTGAGCACCTAATCGGTCTTGTAATGAGCCTACACTCATTTCAAAATCAGCTCCCAATTTATCCATTTTATTAACAAAGCAAAGACGAGGTACTTTATAATCATTTGCTTGTCTCCATACTGTTTCTGTTTGGGGTTCAACCCCTGCTTGTGCGTCTAGTAACGCTACACTTCCGTCTAATACCCGAAGTGATCTTGATACTTCTACAGTGAAATCGACATGACCTGGAGTATCAATGATATTTACACGGTGTTTATTCCAAACAGCTGTTGTTGCGGCTGATGTAATTGTAATCCCACGTTCTTGTTCTTGTTCCATCCAGTCCATTTGTGATGCGCCATCATGTGTTTCTCCAATTTTATGGATTTTTCCCGTGTGATATAAAATACGCTCAGTAGCTGTTGTTTTACCCGCATCAATATGAGCCATAATACCGATATTACGAGTATTTTCTAAACTATATTCACGTGCCATCATTAAATCTCCTTTCTACCAACGATAATGAGCAAACGCTTTATTAGCTTCCGCCATACGGTGAATGTCATCTTTCTTCTTAACAGATGCACCAGTACCTTGGCTTGCGTCTATAATCTCTTTGGCTAATCTCTCTTCCATCGTTTTTTCATTTCTTAATCTTGCATATTGTGTCATCCATCTAAGTCCTAAAGTATATCTTCTTTCGTCTCTTACTTCTACAGGAACTTGATAGTTTTGTCCACCAATTCTTCTCCCTTTAACTTCAAATGTAGGCATAACATTATTTAAAGCTTCTTCGAAAACTTCGATTGGGGGTTGGTTAGTAACATCTTCAACTTTTTTGAACGCTCCATATAATATCTTTTGAGCAGTTCCTTTTTTACCATCCAACATAATATTATTAATTAGTTTTGTAACTAATTTTGAATTATATATTGGATCTGGTAATACATCTCTCTTGGCTATATGACCTTTACGAGGCATAATTAATTCCTCCTTTCAAACAATAAATTATATTATGCGTTTTTCTTTGTTCCATATTTGGAACGACTTTGTTTTCTATTTTCTACTCCTGTAGTATCTAATGTACCACGGATGATATGATATCTTACACCAGGTAAGTCTTTAACACGTCCACCGCGAATTAATACAACACTATGTTCTTGTAGTTTGTGTCCTATTCCAGGGATATAAGCAGTTACTTCAATTCCGTTAGATAATCTAACACGAGCATATTTACGAAGTGCTGAGTTAGGTTTCTTTGGAGTCATTGTTGCAACTCTTGTACAAACTCCACGTTTTTGTGGGCTTGATTGCTTTTTAGATTCTTTCTTTAATGAGTTATATGAGACATTTAAATGTCTTGATTTAGACTTTTTAATTTTACTTTGTCTTCCTTTTCTTACTAACTGATTAATTGTAGGCATTAATAGTTTCCTCCTCTCTTTTTTTTGTTCCACACTACCAGGTGGTTCGATTTTGTCATAAAATTAAGGGCTTATGCGATAAACCCTAATGTTTTATTACTAAATAGCAAATATATTATATATCACATATGCAGGCGTGTCAATAATTATGTTTATTTTTTATTTTTTATTTTTTTCGTTGTTAATTATTGTTATATTTCAATAATATAGCCTATCAAATTAATGATAGGCTATATTAATTAAAAGTCTAAATCGTCCATAATAAAGGGATTTACATCTTCATCAAGTTCTACTTCTTCTTTTGGTTTTTCATAATCAAAGAATGTATCTTTTAGAATCCCAGTACCTGCTGGTATTAATCCACCAATTATTACGTTTTCTTTAAGTCCTACTAAATCATCTACTTTACCGCGAATAGCTGCATCAGTTAATACTCTAGTAGTTTCTTGGAATGACGCAGCACTTAAGAACGAGTCACTTCTTAAACTTGATCTTGTAATACCTAGTAAAACAGGACGTGCAATTGCTGGTCTTTTTCTATTTTTCAATGTTTCTTCATTAACTTTTTTAAACTCTTTTATTGATACTTGAGCTCCAGGTAATAATTTTGTATCTCCTTCTAAAATAACATTAAGTCTTCTCATCATTTGATGAATAATAACTTCAATATGTTTATCAGAAATCTCAATACCTTGAGCACGATATACTTTTTGTACTTCTTTTAATATATATTGATGTACAGTTTCAGCATCAGTTGCTTGAAGTAATTGTTTAGGGTCGATTGATCCGTCAGTAATTTTTTGTCCAGCAACAACACTGTCTCCTTCTTCAACAAATAGTGTAACACCACTATTTGTTTCATAAGTAACTTTTTCTAATTTATTTTCAACAGTAACTTTAAATCTTTCCTCAACAACTTCTATTTCAGAAATTTCACCATTAATATCACTAATAATAGCTTTTCCTTTTGGAGTACGTGCTTCAAATAATTCTTGAATACGGGGAAGTCCTTGAGTAATATCTGATCCCGCAACTCCACCAGTATGGAACGTACGCATTGTTAACTGTGTACCTGGTTCTCCAATTGATTGAGCGGCAATAATACCAATACTTTCTCCAACCTCAACTTTATTACCTGTTGATAAGTTTTGTCCGTAACATTTTTTACAAATACCAAGTTTTGAATCACATGTTAAAACTGATCTGATTTTTAATTCTTTTATTCCTGAATCTACGATTTTATTAGCTATTTCGGATGTGATATATCCATTGTTTTCTAATATAACTTCTCCAGTTTCAGGGTGAACACATGTTTCAATACTATAACGACCAATTAATCTATCGATAAATGGAACAATTTCTTTTCCATCGCTATCATTAACAATTGCTCTAATAGTTGTTCCTTTATTTGTATGACAATCTTCTTCAGTAATTACTAAATCTTGAGAAACATCAACTAAACGTCTTGTTAAATACCCTGAATCAGCTGTTTTTAGCGCTGTGTCAGTAGACCCTTTACGAGCACCATGAGTTGAAATAAAGAACTCACTCATTGTTAATCCTTCAATAAAGGATGATTTAACAGGTAATTCGATTGTTGATTTAATCCCAGCTTTAATATTATAAGCAGTATTTAATCCTTCACGTTTTGTATTTGCCATTGAACCACGAATACCAGCTAACTGTGTAAAGTTAGATGCGTTCCCTCTAGCTCCAGAATCACTCATCATAAAGATATGATTATCTTTTGTTTGTTCATCCATTAACCCTTTTTGAATTCTATCTTTAACAGATGCCCATTCTCTGATAACTAATTTATAACGTTCATAGTCAGTTAAAAGCCCTAATTCATATTGAGTATGTAAAGCTCTTACTAATTCTTCTGTTTTAGTAACTTCTTCTTTTTTACCTGAATAAACCTTAACATCTGAAGCAGAAACTGTAATTCCAGCTTGTGTTGAATATTTAAATCCTAAGTTTTTAAGTTTATCTAACATTTTTGATGTTTCATTTATTTTAAATTGAATAAATACTTCACTAATGATTTGTGATAAGAATTTTTTCTTAAATGGTGAAACAAGTTCTAATCCTTTAATATGTTCTTTAATATTCGTTCCCATAGGTACAAAGTATTGACTTGGAGTAACATATTTTTCTTCACCTGTTATTGGATCTTTTTGTTTTTGTAAATTTGTTAATGTTGGTTCATTTAAATATGCAAAACTTCTTGGTAAAATTTGATTAAATGTTAATTTACCATAAGTTGTAATTAAATACCCATTTTTTTGTTCTATTGTAATTGGAGCGTTCCCAAGTGAACTACCACGAATAGCAATTCTTGAATGTAAAGTAATTAATTTATTTTCAAAAGCAAGGGTTACTTCATCATAATCAAAGAAAACCTTTCCTTCTCCAATAGCTCCTTTTTCTTCTAGTGTTAAATAATAATTACCTAATACCATATCTTGAGATGGTGTAACAATAGGTTTACCATCTTTTGGATTTAAAATATTATTAGAAGCTAACATTAATACTCTTGCTTCTGCCTGTGCTTCTTCACTTAGTGGAACATGAACAGCCATTTGATCTCCATCAAAGTCAGCATTAAATGCTGTTGTTACTAATGGATGAAGTCTAATTGCTTTTCCTTCAACTAAGATTGGTTCAAATGCTTGAATACCTAATCTATGAAGAGTAGGTGCACGGTTAAGTAATACTGGATGTTCTCTTATTACATCTTCAACTACATCCCATATTCTTTCATCTTTTAATGCTTCAATCATTCTTTTTGCACTTCTTATATTAGAAGCTATTTCACGTTCAATTAATTCTTTTATAACAAAGGGTTTAAATAATGTAACAGCCATTTCTTTTGGTAAGCCACATTGATACATTTCAAGAGATGGTCCAACTACAATTACGGAACGTCCTGAATAATCAACACGTTTTCCAAGTAGATTTTGTCTAAATCGTCCTTGTTTACCACGAAGTAAATCACTTAATGATTTTAATGGTCTGTTTTTTTCAACAACTACTTTTCTACCACGTTTAGAATTATCAATCAAAGCATCCACAGCTTCTTGAAGCATACGTTTTTCATTTTTAGTAATTAAGTGTGGAGCGTTTTGTTCAAATTGTCTTTTAAGACGATTATTTCTATTTAAAATACGACGATATAAATCATTTAAATCAGTTGTTGCGAAACGTCCACCGTCTAGTTGTACCATTGGACGAAGTTCTGGTGGTATTACAGGTAATACATCAAGTACCATCCATTCTGGATTATTATCAGAATTAATAAAGGCTTCAACAATTGCTAATCTTTTAATGATTTTTTCACGTTTTTGTTTTGAAGCTGTTGGTAAATCTCTTCTAAGTTGTAGTGATGTTTCTTTTAAATCTAATTTACGTAATAGAACTTTAACTGCTTCAGCACCTGTTAAAGCTTTAAAGCGGTTACCATATTCCATATATTTCTTAGAATATTCAGCTTCACTTAATATTTGTTTAAATGTTAAATCTGTATCTCCTGGATCAATAACGATATATGAAGCAAGATATACTACTTCTTCTAAATCTTTTGCTTTAATAGCTAATAATGTAGCTAAACGAGAAGGTGAATTTCTTAAATACCAGGTATGAACAACTGGAGCTGCTAACTCGATATGTCCCATTCTTTCTCTTCTAACTTTACTTTCAGTAATTTCAACCCCGCAAACAGGACATTTTTTCCCTGTATGTGAACTTCTTTTTGATTTATTACTACATGCACATTGGTAATCTTTGGTTGGACCAAAGATTACTTCACAAAACAAACCGTCTTTCTCAGGTTTTAAAGTACGGTAATTTATTGTTTCATGTTTTTTTACTTCACCAAATGACCATCCTCTTATTTCTTCAGGAGAGGCTAATCTAATTTTATAATGCGAAAATATTTGACTCATAAAATCACCTTACTTTCTAAGATTGAAAGCCATATTTTGTAATATAGTCTTCTGAATCTTCATCTACTAAACTTTTATTTGCTTCATTAACACCAGTTTTTTTATTAATCAATTCTACATAAATACCTAGTGCTTGTAATTCTCTTGTTAATACTCTAAATGATTCTGGTAAACTTGGTTCTGGAATGCTTTTTCCATCAACTATCGCTCTAAATACTTTGTTTCTACCGATAATATCATCTGATTTAACTGTCAGCATTTCTTGAAGAGCGTATGCAGCACCATAAGCTTCTAATGCCCATACTTCCATTTCTCCAAAACGTTGTCCACCGTTTTGTGCTTTACCACCCATAGGTTGTTGTGTTACTAATGTGTAAGGCCCAACACTACGAGCATGTAATTTATCATCAACCATATGATCTAGTTTAATCATATACATAACTCCAACACTAATACGATTATCATAAGGCTCACCAGTTAATCCTGAATATAATACTTCTTTACCGTCAGCTGGCATATTTGCTTCTTCCATAATAGCTGCTAAATCATCACTTGTTACTCCATCAAATACTGGAGTTGCAACATGTACACCAAGTCTTTTTGCAGCAATCCCTAAATGTAATTCTAATACTTGTCCAATGTTCATACGAGAAGGCACTCCTAAAGGATTAAGCATTATATCTATAGGTGTTCCGTCAGCCATATAAGGCATATCTTCAATTGGTAATATTTTAGAAATAACTCCTTTATTACCATGACGACCTGCCATTTTATCGCCTTCATTAATTTTTCTTTTTTGAACTATATAAATTCTAACTACTTCATTTACACCTGGAGATAATTCATCTTTGTTAGCACGTTTGAAATGTTTAACACTATGAACAATTCCTCCTCCACCATGAGGCACACGTAAACTTGTATCTCTAACTTCACGTGATTTTTCACCGAAAATAGCAAGTAATAGTTTGTCTTCTGGTGTAGGATCAGTTTGTCCTTTAGGTGTTACCTTACCTACTAAGATATCCCCTTCAAATACTTCAGCTCCAGGAATAATAATTCCTTGATCATCCAAATATTTACGACCTTCATCACCAACATTTGGAATTTCTCTAGTAATTTCTTCTTTTCCAAGTTTTGTATCGCGAGCTTCAATCTCATATTTTTCAATATGAATTGAAGTATATACATCTTCTTTAACTAAACGTTCTGACATAATAACAGCATCTTCATAGTTATATCCATTCCATGTCATAAACCCAACTACTACATTTCTACCAAGAGATAACTCACCTTTATCCATTGCTGGACCATCAGTAATAATATCACTAGCATTAATTTCATCACCTATTGCTACTATCGGTGTTTGATTAATACAAGTACCTTGATTTGATCTTTTAAATTTTTCTAATATATATTTATCAATGCTTCCATCTTTTAATCTAATTTTAATTATATTTCCATCAACATATTCAACTTTTCCAGCATGTTTCGCAACTAAGCAAGATCCTGAATCATGAGCAGCCTTATATTCTATCCCTGTTGCTACGTAAGCAGCTTCAGGAACAAGTAAAGGGATTGCTTGTCTTTGCATATTAGCACCCATTAACGCGCGGTTAGCATCATCATGTTCCAAGAATGGAATACATGATGTAGAAATAGAAACAATTTGTTTTGGTGATACATCCATTAATTCGACTAGATTACGTCTAAACATTTTTGTTTCACCTTGGAATCTAGCAACTACGTTATCAAGAACAATTTGTTTTTCGTCATTAACAATGATATTACCTTGTCCAATAATATATTTTTCTTCTTCATCAGCTGATAAATAAACAACTTCATCAGTTACTTGAGAAATACCGTCTTCTTGTTGAGTAATTTTTAAATATGGTGTTTCCATAAATCCGTATTTATTAACTCTTACATATGAAGCTAAACTGTTTATCAATCCAATGTTTTGACCTTCCGGTGTTTCTATTGGACAAATACGACCATAATGTGAATAATGTACGTCTCGAACTTCAAATCCAGCACGATCTCTAGTTAATCCACCAGGTCCAAGAGCTGAAATACGACGTTTATGAGTAAGTTCATCAAGAGGATTCGTTTGAGCCATAAATTGTGATAACTGGCTGCTTCCAAAGAATTCTTTTAATGAAGATGTAAGTGGTCTAATATTAATTAGATTTTGAGGAGTAATTTCTTCTGGATCTTTTGTTGACATACGATCCTTAACATTTTTTTCCATTTTTGTAAGACCAATTCTAAATTGGTTTTTAAGTAACTCACCAATTAATCTTAGTCGTCTATTTCCTAAATGATCAATATCATCTAATTTTCCGATTCTATTAAATAAATTTAAATAATAAGAAATTGATGAAATAATATCTGAAGGAACAATATGGACTTTATCTTCATATGAATTATTTCCAATAACTTTAACTTGAATTATTTCATCATTTTTAGTTTTAGTATAAACTTCTAAAACTTCAATTTCAGCTAATTCAAAAAGAATATTTTCATTATCTAGTACAAGTCCGAATCCTTCTTTTAATTCTTTAACAAATGGTTTGCCTAAATCTTCAGTCAACATTTTTTCTGTTTTACCAATAGATTTTAAATACCCTTTATAATAAGCTTTTGCAGTTTTAAATTCTTGGTTTCGTATATCAAATAATAATTCTTCATCAGTAATATAATCAAATAATTTAATGTTATTTACTTCAGCACTTCTGAAAACGCTTAATTGATCTAAATATGCATATTCAAGTTCATAAGCTCCAACTCCAGGAACTTTATATGTAAATAAATGACGATATTCTTTTAAAATTTCAATCATATTTTGATCGATAGTAGTTTCTTTTTCAATAATTACTTCTCCTGTTTCTGGATCTACTAAATCATAGACAAGTTGTTTTCCAAAAACACGATTAAGAACATCGAGTTTTTTATTTATTTTATAACGTCCAACTTCCGCTAAGTCATATCTTTTAGCATCAAATAAACGACTTATTAAAAATGCTTTCGCACCTTCCTCAGTTGCTGTTTCACCCTGACGTAGTTTTGAGTATACTTCTTTAATAGCTTCTACAGAGTTACTTGTAGGATCTTTACTTAGTGTTAAGCTCAAATTATTTGATTCACCATAAGTTTCAATAATTTGTTTTTCACTAGAAAAACCTAACGCTCTAAGAAGAGTTGTTAGGGCAATTTTTTTACTACGGTCCAATTTTACAAAAAGGATATCTTTTGAACCAATTTCATATTCTAACCAAGCACCCCTTGTTGGAATTACTTGTCCTAAGAATTTACTTTTCAGTGTTTTCTTATCAATGTTTTCACTGAAGAATACTCCTGAACTTCTTACAATTTGTGAAACAATTACACGTTCACTACCATTAATAATAAAAGATCCCGTATCAGACATAATAGGAAAATCTCCCATAAATAGCTTTTGTTGTTTTATTTCACCTGTTTCTTTATTTACAAGTTTAACATTGACACGCAAAGGTTTAGAGTATGTCATATCTTTTTCTTTAGCTTGAATAATATTGTATTTTGGAGTATCAAACTCATAATCTTCAAAATATAATTCAATATTTTCTGTAAAGTTTTGAATCGGGGAAATATCTCTAAACAATTCTGCTAATCCCTTTTGAATGAACCAATTAAAAGATTCTGTTTGAATCTTAATCAAGTTCGGTAATTTAATATTAGACTTAACTTTCGAATAACTTCGTCTCTCTCTTTTGCTACCATATTTTACTAAATTGTAACTCACAAACTTCACCCCATTTAATTTAATAAAAGCATACCAATAACGCCAAAAATCGCTTGATTTGGCAATTTAATATATTACCACAAAACTGTCAAATAGTCAATATGTTTTACATTTAATAACATTAAATCCTTTTTTCTTATTAACTACTTCAACATTATTATATATTGTTTTAAGCTTTACTAGTGCCGATTGTGCACCATGTTTCTTATTTATTACCGTATAAAATTCTCCACCTGGATTAAGATGTGTAAATGCATCTTCAAAAAAACGATAAATTACTTCTTTCCCAGCTCTTATTGGTGGATTAGTAATTATTAAATCATATTTACCTTCAATATTATTAAATCCATCACTTGAAAAAACATTAGCATTTACTTCATTTAATTTTACATTTGATTTAGTTAAATCGATAGCTCTTTTATTAATATCTACCATATCTACTTTAATATGAAATGCTTTATTTAAATAAATTCCAACAACTCCATATCCACATCCTAAATCTAATGCAGTTGTGAATGAATCATTTACAACTAAATATTTTAATAATACTTCTGTTCCTCTATCAAAACGACTCTTTGAAAAAACACCATTATCTGTATGAAATTTCAAAGATATGTCATTAACACTAAAAGCAATCAACTGTGGATTGCTTTTTAGATTATCATTATTTTCAGAAAAATAGTGAACCATAATATCATCTCCATTTTCCTATAATGTGTGAAAAGTCAAAAACCTGAGTTTTCACTCAGGTTATGTTTGACTTAATAATTATTTAATAGTTACTACTGCGCCAGCTTCTTCTAATTTTTCTTTAATTTCTTGAGCTTCTTCAGCTTTAATGTTTTCTTTAACAGCTGTTGGAGCAGCGTCAACTACGCCTTTAGCTTCTTTTAATCCTAATCCAGTAATTTCTCTAACAGCTTTGATAACTGCGATTTTTTTCTGACCTGCTGCTTCTAAAATAACTGATACTTCAGTTGGTTCTGAAGATTCTGCGACAGGAGCTGCTACTGCTACTGCACTTGGATCTACTCCGAATTCTTCTTTCATTAAATCAACTAAATCTTTTAATTCTAATAATGTTTTTTCTTTTAATGCTTCAATAATTTCACTATTTTTTAATACTGCCATGATTATATCCTCCTATTATTCTTCTGAACTTTCTTCTAAATTTTCAACATGCATATGAATTGCCATTGCTACTTCTTTAATCGGTTGCATAATACCTGCTGCAATCATTGTAAGTAGTACTTCTCTTGTAGGAATTGTTGCGATTTTCATAATGCTTTCATTATCCATGTATTCACCATCAACAACACCAACTTTTAATTCAAGTGCTTTGTTTGCTTTTGCAAATTCATAAACAGTTTTTGCAGCTGATACACTATCTTCATAACTAAACGCTATAGCATTTGGTCCCGCTAATGTATCTGCAAGTTCTGTATATCCAACTGCATCCGCAGCTCTTTTTGTAATATTGTTCTTGATTACTTTCATTTCACATCCATTAGCTGTTAATTCTCTTCTTAACTTACTAACTTGTTGAACTGTTAAACCGCTATAATCTAGAATTACAAAACTATTTACATTTTGCATTTTTTCCATTAATACTTTAACTTCTTCGCTTTTTTGAGCGATTGCTTGTTTTGACACTTTTCCACCTCCAAAACGTTTTTTAAATAAATAAAAACCTCTTATGTCTGGACAAAAGAGGATAGTTTATTATCTTTATCTTTTATCTCGTTAGGATATTAAGCTTATTAGCACCTAAGTCTATGACATTAGTTTTATTTAATTGTATTTTTATACTAACTTAAAATTGTATCTGTGTCAATTTTAATACCAGGACCCATTGTAGATGCGATTGATAAATTTTCAATATAAACACCTTTAACAGTTGATGGTCTTAATCTATTGATTACTTCAAAAATAGTTTTTAGATTTTCAAAAATTTGGGCAGAATCAAATGATACTTTTCCGATTCCAACATGAATATTTCCGATTTTATCAACTCTATATTCTACTTTACCGGCTTTGATTTCATTAATTGCTTTTGTTACATCCATAGTTACTGTTCCAGTTTTAGGATTAGGCATTAAACCTTTTGGTCCTAATGTACGTCCAAGTTTTCCTACTTGGCTCATCATATCTGGTGTTGCAACTACTGTATCAAAATCTAACCATCCTTTTAATACCTTTTCTACTAAATCTGCATCTCCAACATAATCAGCTCCTGCTGCTTCTGCCTCTTTTGCCTTATCACCTTTTGCAAAAACTAAAACTTTTTTAGTTTTTCCTGTACCATGTGGTAACACTATTGCCCCTCGTAAATTTTGTTCTGCTTTACGTGGGTCTAAGTTTAGGCGAATTGCAAATTCTATTGATGCATCAAATTTTTCAAATGATACTTTTTTTAATAATTCAATTGCTTCAACCGCTGGATACTCTTTAAACGAATCAATTTGAGCAGCTGCAGCTAAGAATTTTTTACCTTTTTTAGCCATAATTTTTTTACCTCCTAAATGTGGTCTAACGGGATTCCCTCCCACAATTAGCTGTATATAAACAACTAAGTGCTTAGTCTTCTATAGTAATTCCCATGTTTCTTGCAGATCCTGCAATAATTTTCATTCCCGCTTCAACGTCATTTGCGTTCAAATCAGGCATTTTAATTTCCGCTATTTCTCGTAATTGTGCACGAGTAATAGAACCTACTTTTTCTCTCAATGCATCACTTGCACCCTTTGATACTCCAGCTGCTTTTCTTAATAAATCGCTTGCTGGTGGAGTTTTGGTGATGAAAGTAAAAGTTCTGTCATCATAAACAGTTATAACAACCGGAATGATTGAACCCATTTTATCCTTAGTTTCGTTATTAAATTTTGTACAAAATTCTTGGATATTCACGCCCGCTTGTCCTAATGCTGGACCAACTGGTGGAGCTGGGTTTGCTTTACCTGCAGGAATTTGCAGTTTTACTTGAGTCTTAACATTTTTAGCCACGAAAGACACCTCCTCTTTTTTCGTGATGTGGTAATCAGATTTTAATAAATCCTCCCACTCAAAAAATAGCATGGCATATTGCATGCCAAGCTATTATACTATAATTTTGCATAAGATGTCAAGATATAATTTTATACCTTTTCAATATCTTCAAATTCAAGTTCAACTGGTGTTTGTCTACCAAACATATCGACTAAAACTGTGATTTCTTGTTTTTCAAAATCGATTGAATCTACAGTACCAATTTGATTCAAAAATGGTCCTGTCACAACTCTTACTTTTTCGCCAATTTCAACATTAATTGTTGGTGCTTCCATTAATCCGTATTTCTTAAGTATCGGATTAATTTCATCGGGTGGAAGCGGTACAGGTTTTGTTCCTCCCCCACTAGATCCTAAAAATCCAGTAACTCCAGGTGTATTACGAACAACAAACCAAGAATCGTCAGTAACTTCCATTTCTAAGAAAACATATCCTGGAAATGTTTTTACCATTTTTTCTTTAATAGTCCCATCAGCTTTTTTTTCAATTTTTAATTCTTCAGGAATCATTACTTGAAAGATTTTATCTTCCATTTGCATTGATTCAATTCGACGTTCTAAGTTCAATTTAACTGAATTTTCAAATCCAGAATAGGCTTGAACTATATACCATCTTTTATTTTCCATTATTACGCTCCAAGTCCATTAAGCCAAGCAAACAAAGGTCTGAATCCTAAATCAATTGCTACAAAGAACATTGCAACTACTATGATGAACCCAAATACTCTAGCGCTGTTATTTAATAATACAGCTTTAGTTGGCCATGAAACTTTTTTCATTTCTGTAAAACTCGGTACAAAGAAAGGCCAAATTGATAGGAAAAATGAAACAGTTCCAATTAATATTACAAAAACTGAAAATAATGTAATTTTTAATTTAGAATTAAAAAGCCACCAATCAGTAAATTTTATTTCTAATATTGTTCCTTCTATTAAGTAAATTCCAAGAACTAATACAATAACTCCTAAAAATCCTAATAATATTTTTTCAAAAGGATATTCTTTTTTTAATATTTCTAATACTTTATTTTTTTTAACTTCTTCTACTTTTTTCGCCATTTTTCTTTTCTCTCCTATTTGCTTTCTTTGTGAATAGTATGTTCTCCACATCGTTTACAGTATTTTTTAATTTGTAATCTTTCTTTTTTATCTTTGTTTTTGTAAGTAGTATAATTTCTCGATAAACAAACTTCACATATTAAAATTATTTTTTCTCTCATATTATCACTCTCTTGCATTTATATAATTTAGCAAACTTCTATATTTTTGTCAAGTTACTTATTAAAATGTTTTTTTATTTTTGCCTTTGCACGATGTAAAGAATTATAAATTTCCTTGTCCTTCATACCGTGTTTTTCACTTATATAAGAAACGCTATAATTATTTAGTTCTCTTAAAGTATATACTAAATACTCACTATTTGTTAGTATTTTTGCAATTTCTTTTTTTGTTAAATCATAATAAACACTATTTTGATTTACATTACTATTTGTTTCATATATAAATAATTCATTATTTTTAAATATTTCTCTTCTTCTTACTTTCTTTGATAAAAGAGTTATATATTTTCTGTCTAAATTTAATTCAAAATATCTTGTAAATGTTTTAGAATAACTGTCATCAAATGACTTAATAGATTTATATAAAATCATCATTCCTTCTTGAAACATATCATCATATTCTTGATACAAGTTAAATTTATATATTTTTTTAGAAATTAAGCGGGAATACTTATCAAACATTAACTCTAGTGCTTCATTATTGCCCTCTCTTATTAAGTCAATAATTTCATAGTCGTTATATGCTGGATAAGTCAAATACGTCACCCCTTTTTATGATATATTTCGTATAAAACTAGTGCTGCCGATACGCTAGCATTCAAACTATTAACATGTCCACTCATTGGGATTTTAACAATATAATCACAATTTTCTTTAACTAATCTACTTATCCCTTTTCCTTCGTTACCAATAACAATACAGAGATTAGTATCAACATCTATATCATGAATTGTTTTATCTGTTTCAGCGTCAGTTCCAACAACCCAAAATTCATTCTTTTTAAGCGTTTTTATTGTTTGAGTTAAATTTGTCACTTCAACAACATCAACATATTCTATTGCCCCAGTTGAAACTTTAGCAACAGTTGAATTTAGTTTTACGCTTCGATTTTTACCAATAATAACCGCATCAATATTAAAAGCATCTGCACTTCTTAAAATAGCCCCTAAATTATGTGGATCTTCTAATGAATCAAGTATTACAAAAACTTTATTGTTTTTTTTCTTATTAATTACTTGATCTAGTGTTTTATATTTATAATCTTCTATTAATGCTCCAACACCTTGATTATTTGATGGTAATATCTTATTAAGATTATATTTGTCTAACTCTTTTACCTTTAAATTCTTTTTTGTAGCTAATGCTAAAATATCATTATTAGTACCTTTTTGAATATACAATTCATGTATTTTATGATTTACCTTTAACGCTTCAAAAACAGTGTTTTTTCCGGCAATTATAATTGACATAAAATCACTTCCTTTTTCTTTTTTTATTTTAACATAGAAAAACATACATTACTAATGAAAAATATTGAAAAATATTGTCCTAAAAAAGTTTTTTAAGTTATAATAATTTGTGAGAGGTGATTTAATTGAATAAAACAGAAGCAGCACAATTATTAAAAACAAACATTACTAAAACAATGGGATGTACAGATATTGGAGTTGTAGGGTATATTGCTTCTATTGGAGCTTATACACTAAGAAACAAACAAATTAAATCTGTCAAGTTATTAATGAGTGAAGAATTATATAAAAATAGTGTAAATGTTGGTATCCCCGGTCTTAGAGAAAGTGGGCTTGAAAAAGCATTAGCACTTGGAATTTTACTTAAAGATCCCAAGAAACAATTAAGTGTTTTTGAAAGCGTTACAAATGACGATATTGAAAAAATTGGAGCTATTTTAGATAATATTGATGTTGAAATAAAATATAAACATTTTGATGATACAGTTTTATACGAAGAATTAAATCTTATATCAACCGAAGGTGATGAAGTTACTATCGTAATAAAAGATTCTTATGATAACGTTATAAAGGTTGTTAGAAACGGCAATACTTTAGAAGAATACGAAACTGAACAACTACTTGAAAGAGTAACTAAATTCAAAATCAAAACTTTTGATGAAATATATGATTTTATTGAAAAAGAAGATTACGAAGGATTAGATTATTTGTTTGAAACCGCAGAAATTCAATATGAAAACGCTCGAAAAGAAATTATTAAAGAAGGCGGTAAATATTTATCAGAAGATTTAAGACCTGCTCAAAAAGATTGCGTATATGACTTATCTAATTTCCTAAGAATGCATATTTATGTTCCTTCAAGAATGAGAATGGCAGGAGAAATATACACAGTTTATGGAGTCGCTGGAAGTGGTAATTTAGGTATTGGCACTTTAATTACTCCTATGTTTTTAGCTGATACTTTAAAATTAAGTGAATTAGAACGAAAAAAAATTATTCTTTTATCATTTTTAACAAGCGTGTATGTCAAACAAGAAATGAATATAGTCACTGTTCTATGCGGAACAGGTCACGCAACAGGATGTAGTGCTGCCGTAGTAACAGCTTATATTAAAGGTGGAACGAGAAAACAAGTTAAAGATTCTATTAATATATATTTATCTAGTTCGATGGGGTTTGTTTGTGATGGCGCAAAACTTTCATGTACACACAAAGTGTCTTTCGCAGCAATGAATGGAATGATTGCTGGTAAAATGGCAGTAGAGGATGAAGAATACTGTGATGGTACTGGATTAAATAAGATTAGCGTTGATCAAACCATTAGAAACCTTGGTAAATTAAATAACGAAATATTGAATTCAGCAAATAAAGGAATTATTGATTTAATTTAATTATTAAAAAAAAATGAGAATAAATCGTTCTCATTTTTTTATGATATTAATTAATTCTTCCAATCTTTCTAATTCATTATTTAAATATAAAAATCCAATAAGAGCTTCAAATCCTGTCGCTTGTTTATAAGTAGCTAAATCAGTATTTCTAGGTTTTCGATCTGTAGAAGCATTTCTTCCTCTTTTAAAAACATTTATTTCTTTTTCAGTTAATAAATCAAATATTTTATCTAATGCTTTTTTTTGTCCTTTTGCACTAGTATAAGTAATTGCTTTTTTATGTAATTTGTCTACTTTTGTATATCCTTCTACAAGAAGAAACTCTCTTATATATACTTCATATATCGCGTCACCTAAATAAGCTAACGTTAATCCGTTATATTGAATCATTTAAATAATTCCTTTTTCTTGAAGAAGAGCACGAAACTTATCAGCACTATCAAAATCTTTTTCTTTTCTAGCTTTATTCCATTGCTTATAAATTTCTTTTTCTTCCTTTGATAACGGTTTTTTATTTGTTTTTAATCCTAACACAGTAAAGAAATCATCAAACATTTTTAAAGCTGATAATAATATCTCTTCTTTTGCATTTGATCTTATTAATTGATTTGCTTTTTTATTTAAATTTTGCAACGCAGTAATAGCGTTTGCAGTATTAAAATCATTATCCATTGCGGTAATAAATTCATCAAAAATTAGTTGTAAATCATTATCCTTTTTTTCAGTAATACCTAATTTATCATTTATATCTAATTTTAAATATAATGATGAATATGTTCTATGTATTTTCTCCCATTCTTTAAGATATACGTCTAATGCTTCATCTGTATAATTAATTGGACTACGATAATGAGTTGAAAGGGTAAATAATCTAAAGCCATTAGGATTAACATTTAAATCTTTTACTAAAATAACTTTACCTTCGCTTTTACTCATTTTGCTTTTACCAATATTTAATAATCCGTTATGCATCCAATATCTAGCCAAAGAATGATTGTTTAAAACTTCAGACTGAGCTATTTCATTTTCATGATGTGGGAACATTAATCCACTTCCTCCACCATGAATATCAATTTGTTCTCCAAAAATATCATCAATCATCGCAACACATTCTGTGTGCCATCCTGGTCTTCCTTTTCCAAATGGAGAATCAAATTGGATACCAACATCTGTTTTTTTCCATAATGTAAAATCTAACGGATTTTCTTTTTTAATATTTATATCAACTCGAGAACCAACGATTAAATCATCAATCTTACGATTTGATAACACTCCATAGTTTTTAACATTTGAAACTCTAAAATAAACATCACCATCTATTTTATAAGCAAACCCTCTATCAATTAATATACCAATATATTCAATTATATGATCCATATATTCTGTTACACGTGGTTGAATATAATCAATACTTGAATTAACTTTTTTTACATCACTTAAAAACGCTGCGATAAATTTATCAGTAATTTCTTTTTCAGTAACTTTAGCTTCAATAGCTTTCGTTATTATTTTGTCATCAACATCAGTAAAATTTGATACAAATTTAACTTTGTATCCTCTAAACTCAAAATATTTTCTTACTGTATCAAAGAATATTACTGGTCTAGCATTTCCAATATGAATATAATTATAAACAGTTGGACCACAAACATAAATATTTACTATACCTTCATGTATCGATACAAACTCTTCTAACTTATTTGTATATGAATTAAATATTTTCATTTTTTTCACTTCCTAATATAAATTATTAACTATCCTATAATACATTAAAAATTAATTTTAATCTATTTTATTATATCTAAATTTTAAAACATAGTAAACAAAAAACAGGAGAAATTCTCCTGTTTGTTAATTCATTAAAGTTTTACAACGTTAGCAGCTTGTGGTCCTCTGTCTCCTTCAACCACATCAAATTCAACCTTTTGACCTTCGTCTAAAGTTTTGAATCCTTCTCCAGTGATAGCTTTGAAGTGAACAAAAATATCTAGTTCATCTTCCGTAGTAATAAATCCGTAACCTTTTTCTGAATTAAACCATTTAACTGTACCTGTCATGTAAATCTCCTTTTCTTTTGTTATTTCCATAAATATTTTGTTATTTCCATAAATAATTATAATATATTTTTATAGTAAATGCAAATAATTTCAGGAGGAAACGCCTTATCTAAACATTTTTTTAAATTTCGTCATATTCTATAGCAATATTTTTTTAATAAAAAGGTAAAATAAATTTTGTTTTTTATTTTACCTTTTTAAAATTATTATATTATTTGTTATCTTTTCTTAAACACATAAACCAATCTAAACAATACTTATCATCTTCATCAGCTTCCACGCTTTCTTTTGCTGCTCCACAACTTTCAGCTGGTGGAACAATTACATCATCACCTGGTCTCCAATCTGCAGGTGTAGCAACTCCTTCAGAATCAGCTTTTTGCAAAGCTTGAATAATTCTTTTAATTTCATCAAAATTACGACCTGTTGATAGTGGGTAATAAAGAATCGTTCTAATAATTGCATTTGGATCCATAATAAATACTGCGCGAACTGCTTGTGTATTTGATTGTTTTGGTTGAATCATTCCGAACTTGTTAGCAACATTCATTGAAATGTCTTCAATTAATGGGAATAATACTTCCATTTTTTCCATACCGTTCCATTTGATTTTTTCTTTAATAGTTCTAAGCCAAGCAATATGAGCATAAAGTGAATCTACACTTAATCCTATTAACTCAGTATTTAAAGCTTTGAATTCATCATACATTCTTGCGAATGTCATAAATTCACTTGTACATACAGGTGTAAAATCCGCAGGATGGCTAAATAAAATAACCCATTTCCCTTTATAATCTTCTGGGAAATTTATTTTCCCTTGAGTAGTTGTCGCTGTAAACTTTGGTGCATCATCACCAATAAGTGGCATTCTATGATACTCTTTAACTTCTTCCATTTTCGTTTCTCCTTTTTCTTTTAATTTATTTTTATTAAGTAGTTCTTATTTTGTTAATATTTTTTGTTGACACGATGGGCATATTCCTTTTAATAAAACAACTTCTTCATTAATTTGAAATCCTTCAAGTGATAAAAATTTATGTTCTATATTAACGAGAGGTATATCATATACTTTATGACATATTTCACATTTGAAATGAGAATGTTCTTTTAACAATATTTCATATCTTGATTCTTGTGATCCAATAGTAACCTCTTTAACAATGTTTTTTTCAATAAATAACTTTAAAACATTATAAACAGTTGTTTTAGATAGTGTCGGTAGTTTTTTGCATAATTTTTTATAAATAATATCAACAGAAGGATGATTTCTATTGTAATCTAAATAATTATATACTTCTAATCTAGTAAGAGAAGGGCTAATTCCGTGTTCTTTTAATAGCTCTATATGTGATTTTTTCATAATATCATTCCTTTGTAACTATTTCATTATTGTAATGATTACAATTAAATTATACACTGTTTTTTAAATGTAAGCAACACATTTGCTTATAAAAAAATAATAGGCTGAATTTAGCCTATTATTTGAATATTTCATCATATAATTCTTCTTTAAATCCTACAAGAATCTTATCATTATATATAACTAATGGTCTTTTTATTAACATTCCATTTTTAGATAACAGCTCGTATATTTCATCTAATGTCATTGTTTTATATTTATCTTTCAAATTAAGTTCACGATATATTTTACCACTTGTATTAAAAAACTTTTTTATATCTAATTTACTTAATTCATGATATTTCTTTATCTCTTCTTTAGAAGGAACTGTTTCTTTTAAATTAAAAGTAGTAATTTCAATATTGTTATCTTGAAAATATCTAATTCCTTTTTTATAAGTACCACATGTTTTAATTCCATAAACTTTAATCAATTGCTTGCCTCCTCAGTCATAGATGAGGTCTCAATAAGTTTATTCATATCCGCCATTTCTTTTTCAGTTAAATATCTCCATTTACCTGTGGGAACATCTAACTTAATATTCATAATTCTTACTCTTTTTAGTTTATAAACCTTATATCCTAAATAATCACACATTTTTCTTATTTGTCTATTTAGTCCTTCAACTAAAATAATTTTAAATTCAAAATCATTAATTTGTTCAACTTTACATTTTTTTGTTACTGTATCCATAATCGGAACACCATTGCTCATATCTTTAAGAAATTTGGCAGTTATTTTTTTATCTACTTTAACTATATATTCTTTTTCATGACTATTTCCTGCCCGTAAAATTTTATTAACTATATCTCCATCATTTGTCATAAAAATTAATCCTTCACTAGGTTTATCTAATCTACCAACATGAAATAATCTTTTAGGATGATTCAAAAAATCAACAATATTATTTTCAATTGTAGGATCTGTAGTAGATACAATACCTGGAGGTTTATTAAGTGCAATATAAATCATTTTAACGTTTTTTAAAATTATATTACCATCTACTTTAATTAAATCTTCTTCATCAACTTTTTGACCTTTTTCTGGTAATTCTCCGTTCACTGTAACTCTGCCAAGATCAATTAGTTTATCAGCTTCTCTTCTTGAACAAAAACCCGCTTCACTTAAATACTTGTTTATTCTTGTTGCCATTAGAAATCATCCTCTCTAATTACTAATAATTTCTTTTACTCTTCCAACAATACCAGATTCTAACATTACTTTAATACCATGAGGATGGGTTTGGGAATTTGTTAAAATTCTTTTTACAACTCCCTCAGTTAATTTTCCTGAACGTTGATCCTGTTTTTGAACTACTAAAACTTTACTATTTATTTTAATATTTATTCTTTTTGTTCCATCCATTTTTTTAACTCCTTTAAAAGCAATTTCATTATATCACGTATCGTAGTAATGTATCTAAAATCTTGAATTTAAATATTCAATCTTTTTATTTAAAGTCATTACTTTAATCAATACCTTTCCTCTATCATATATTTATAAACCTTTTTTGAATATCACTAATAAATTTGGTATTTTGAATAATAAAATCAATCTTATCAATATTAAAATTTTTTACTACTTTAATTATACAGAAAAAATTAATAGTATCAAATATACCGGTTTCGACATTAAGAGACTGCATAAATATTAGAAAACAAAAATCAGGAATAACCTCCCTGGATTTAGCTTTTTTAGATACAAACACTCACAAATCTACTAAAGGTATTTGATTTCTTTATTTCACACTTATCAATAATTTTTAATCCAGATTCTTGCAGTATACTACTCATATCATCCATTGTAATAATTACTGATTTATTACTAATCTCTTTTGTTTTTTTTATTAATTCTATTTGTTCTTTTTTTGTTATTTGAGATGATTGTCCATATGGTAGATCAAGAATTGCTACATCAAAAGTTTTTATTGTTTTTAGCATATCAATTTTCTTAACATTTGATTCTAAATTAAAATAGTTTAAATTATGGTTACAATGGTGTTTAACTAATGGATTAATCTCATAACCAGTTATATCAACCCCCATTATTCTACCTTCTATCAGAACTGTACCTATCCCACAACAAGGATCAATAACTTTTAGATTGAAATTATTATTTATTGCGATATTTATAATTGCTTTAGCTATTTTAATATCTAAAGCATGTGAATAGTTATAAGGTTTTTTCCGTCTTTCTAGCCATTTATTTGAATTAGCTTTTAAATTCCCAAAAAGCCATATACCATTAATTTTTGTTAAAATAAATTCTATAGTTGGGTTCTTGATTGCAAAGGCACCATCTATTGTAAATCCTAAAGTTCTCATAGCTTCTAACCTTTTCTTATAAGAGACCTTATCATACTCAATGAAATGAATTTTATAATTATTAAAAATTAAATTGTCATTAATCATTTTTGTCTCTATTTTTTCTACACTAGTATCTGAATACAAAATAGTTACAATCCCTTTTAAGAAAGTACTTCGTGAAATATCAATTAATTTATTTGATATATGATAATTACTATTTAATATATCACCAAAGATATATTTCATTTCCATTGCGCAAAGTTCTTTGAATTCTCTTCGACACGATATTAAATATAAGTATTCTTCTTTTTGTTTAAACATCTCACTATCCATAAACTTTACCATCCTTATCAATGTAATACTTTACTAGTTATTAATAGCATATATTAAAATCTTAAATATTTATATAAAATATATTAAAAATTTTAGTTAATTGTTTTATATATTCTAAAACTGTGTTAATATTACAAAGCACTATGATTTAAAGTATGCTTTGATTGCCTCTTAGCATATGGGCTATCTAACCTGTTAAAAATCTTAGTGTAGATTTAGTTCCTAGTAGCGTTTTCCAGCGTTACATTAGGATTCTAATTTAAAGAGATATCATTTTTGATATCTCTTTTCTATTAGGATTAAATAATCTCAAATTATAAGAATAGCACCATATTATCTATATTCAGGGTTTTTTTAGTTTGTTTATGGTACAGCTCAGTTTATCGCAGTTAGGTAAAAAGAATGATGTTTCCATCTATTAGTTAAGTTGCTATTTATTAGTAATTTTCTTCCAAAAAATATCTCATTTTTCTAGGACATTTATTATTTCATCAAGTGAATAATATTTCAATAGTTCCCACACAATTCGGTCCAACTTATTCCTAATTATCTCCTCGGTTATATCTTTGTTATCAGATATAAAATTACTTATTCTTTACTTCATTTGCCTAATCTTTGTTCCTCTTTCAGGTCCTCTTATTTCTCGATATTCATACTTATCAATTACATCACAAACAGATAAAAAATCGATATTTCTTAGTGTCATATAGAAATGGTATATTTCTAGAATGTTCATCAAAATAATTTCTTTTATTCAATATATCTTCTATATCCATTTCAGTTTGTGAAGAAATATCTATATTACCTCTAAATAACTCAAGTAAACTAATAGTACTGTTTGAATCGCCAGACTCATAAAACGACATAGCTCTCATTAAAAGCCTTGATATTCTTCCTGCCCCACTATGCATAATTTTACTTTCATCTACAATTGTAGAACCAGTTAATATAAATAAACCCTCTGTACTTTTATTTTCAATATCAACTCTAATAGCATCCCATAACTCAGGAGCAATTTACCACTCATCTATTAACCTAGGATTATCCCCTCTTAATAAGATAATTAGTTGAGTTGGACTATTTTTATTAACTGAGTTAGACGGTTATCTCGACATTAAAAAAGCCAAAATAATCGGCCCTTCCAC
>Ga0190303_1000045_pt1 | contig 51761 bp, 58 predicted proteins | sample 48700701_MG_FD_161672 | JGI IMG/M metagenome (GOLD analysis project Ga0190303, IMG submission 161672) | Hydrothermal vent sediment bacterial communities from Southern Trench, Guaymas Basin, Mexico - 4870-07-0-1_MG | ecosystem: Environmental > Aquatic > Marine > Hydrothermal vents > Sediment ... | reverse complement strand
AAAATAGAACACGTTAACAGTTACGTAGTTAACGTAAACAGTACTGTAATTAACGCTAGCAGTACCGTAACTAGCATTAGTAGTATGTAAAGGACAGAATACGTTAGCAGTTACGTTACGTTAGCAGTACCGCAACCTAGCATCTCGCGTATCCTGCTTACGTCAAATTTTCTTATTATAGCGTAACGTATTCTGCTTACGCAGAATCGCGCTCGCTACGCTTCGCTACGCTCGCGTATCCTGCTAACGTTAGCAAAGTCTATTATAGCGCTACCGTTACTGTTATACGTTACTGCAGTTACGTAACTGCCTGATACGTAAGCAGCTACGTAACTGCAGACGTATCTATTACTCTTTCTTTTGTTTCGCAAACCGTTTCGTGATAGGATAGAGTACGATCGCGGAGAGAAGAATAACAGCAAAGAATGCTGGTATCGATATACAGTAACGTATAAGTAACGTCTTAACACCATGCTGCAATGCAAAGTTAACGTTAACAATGATAGCAGTAGCAATAACTGCTATCCAGACGATGACATTAAATGCCTTAGTCCTAAACATAGACATCGTAACCTCCTTATTTTAAGGTTTTTACTTAGATTATTATTAAAACCATACGCCACAGAACACGGAAAGATATATCTAACGCTACTGAACCCTGCCAAATTACTGTTAATCATATCGTTACTTGTTGGCGCCCCAAAGTGGCGCCCCTTACCGTTAGTCCTTGCGAAATTGAGAAACTTTATTATATTATAGTAGTATTTATGCTTCGTATTTTCTCCTCCTTTTTGGTTTTTGCTTTTCCTCCTTTGGGGCGCCGTTTGGCGCCCTTATTTCTTTACGAGTCATAAATGACTGATAATCTAGCTACTAGATGCTATTTAGAAGATACGATCATTGATTTTCAGTGACTTACGTCTTTTCACGCTTCGCTGAACCCTGCTAAGTTACGTAACTTATTCAAAATCTAGCTACTAGACTATGTTTGAAATGGCCGATTATTGATTTTCAACGACTTATGCATTTTTGACTTGCATGAAAACGGCAAAATTCACGTAAATTATTGAAAATCTAGCTACTAAGGGTAGCGAAAACCTCACTTTTAAGTCTTGCGAAATCATAGAATCGTGTTATATTGTACTATGAGCATTAATATTGACGCAGCAGTTGACTTGACAGTTGACGCAGCAGGTAACGCTGCCGCTGGCCGTAACGCTACCAAGGGAAGCTCATTTTATTCGCTTCTATCTTGGCTCGTTATTAGTTGCCTTAAGCTGCCAAGTTATTGTCGTTTCTTTTGTCGTTTCGGTTGTCGTTTTTTTTCCAGTGCCGCTTGCCGTTTCTCGCTTACGCGTCCTTAACGCTGCCAAGTTATGCTCACTCGCTACCGCTCGCGCGCTTCCAACCCTGCCAAGTGATATTATAATTATATTCCGTTTTTCCATTTTCGCAAGTCCATACGTCCACTTTTTAACAATACATTGAGTTTAGTTTAGAAAAAAGAGCCTCCCTTTAAGGGAGGCTTAATCTTGATTATTTACTTGTTTGTGCATATATTCCATGGTCTTATTAATGGCTTCAGATTCTTTAAGCATCTTTTCTATAGTCTTAAGCATTCTTTTTCTTTCTGCTTTGATTTTTAACTTTTCTGCTTGTTTCGCTACCTTTCTTAGTATTTCATTGTAGTCTAGTAGCGCTGCTAGTAGATCTCTATTGAATTCCATTTCTTCTATGTATCCTCTGATTGTCGCGACGCTATCGTTAAGATGTTCCGTATATTCATTATATAGTTGTCTATAGTCTTTAAGTATAATAATGAGTCCTATAACCGATGCAATGGCTAACGAGGCTACTATTATGAAGAGATTTAAAAGCATTTATTACCTCCTTTTCTCTTTTATCTTACTCTCTACTCTATCACACCACTTCTTGAATTTGCATCCCTTAGTTGGACGAGGAATTCTACAGTTCCTTATGACTTCTTCTATATCTCCATTCTTATCGAAAACAACTGTGAAATTAACTTTTAACATCTTTCGCCTCCTCTCTATTCTCTAATGATTTTATCTTTCTCATCGCTTTTTCTCCTTCTTTTTTACTGAGTCTACAGTACCATGTTTTGGTATAGCCTCTTTTTTTCAAAAGAGTATGAATTTCTCCCGTGTTATCTATTATTAACTCTTTTGCTTTATCTGTCACGTCTTACCTCCTTTTTTATTTTGTTTCAATAAAGTATCGATATATTCCTTGACGTCTTTGAAACTTCCGTAGATACTAATTTCAGTATCAGGTATGTTAGGACTTTCTATTAGCCAATAGTAGAGATGGGTAGTTGTATTTTCGTTTTCTGGTATAGAGACAGAATAAAGAGATATCTCAAATCCTCTATATGTTTTTATGTGCATCTTTGCCTCCTTTCTAATACTCTAGTTCTCTAATATCCATATCGTATACGATCAATAAGGCTTCTTCGATCTTGTCCATTTTTCTTCTTACGGAATAATAACTTTCAGGATCTTTATGTTCTTGCAAGATTCTGTCTGCTTCTTTATCGAGTTTCTTGTATTCTTTTATTAATTCCTTTACTTTATCTGTCATATTTTACCTCCTTTTTTATGTTTTTTCATTACTACGTAGACTTGATCTAGTTCTAATCTGCCGCAATTTGGGCAGATGGCGTAGTCAGTACCGTCTTTCATATTATCGCTGTCGTAGTCGTTTAAAATGATTTTGACTGGACTATTACATATCTTACATCTTATCATATTTTACCTCCTTAAGTTTCCTTCCGTATATTTTCGTCAGGATTTCAATATCCGTATCGTCTTTGTATTCGTCAACTTCGATTTTGACTCCATTGAACTTGAACGATACAATACAATGCCTTTCTTTTGCCAGGTGTATTGCTTCTCTTAACGTTTCTTCTAGTTCCGCACCTGGCATTACTTTAACGTATGTTATTGGAATGATATGCCTATAGTACATATTCACCTCCTTACGTTAGTGGATGCGGCCGGAATCGAACCGGCGTCCGATAGCAAAATGCTATCGTCGAAACCTACCGCACCCTTATGTTTCGTTTTTATTTTTCTGTGAATCTGTCAAGTCTTTTGTTTATTTTATGCAGTAGTCTTATCGCTAGGGCTATTATAGCAGTTACGATACTGTTTACGGCCTCTTTTATGTTCTCACTGAATATCGCACCGATAGCCAAACCTACTAACATTACGATTATAACGAAGAACATAATCACCTCCTTTTTTGTTATTTAAAATTTAAGCCCTTGCGGAATAACCCGCAAGGGCTGTGGCCACCTTCCTCCATTTGTCCCGGGGCCCTCCATCCCCATACTAACGGGACCCTCCTATTGCGCTAATAACAGGCATTGCGCTAACGCAATGCCTTAATAAATTCCTTTTCGGTTATGTGAATAATACCGTGATCGTTTCTCAGTGCTACGATCCATTCTCCTACACTTGGATCGTAGAACTTTTCAATTACCTCTCCAAATGCAATTTCTGAACTAACCGTAGCAAGAATACCTTTATACTTTAACTTTTTCTCATGGTAGAACTCTACTATGTCTCCTTCTCTTGCTTCTACAATACTGTGAATTATCTCCATCTTAACCTCCTTTTAACGTTAAAGGTTTAACTTAATAACATAAAGTCCATGAACGCTATTGATGAAGTGAAGGCGGCGGCAGTGGTGGAAGGGAGGTGGTAGGGCCGCCGCCGAAACGATCTTATCTGAACTTCTTAATATATACTTTCTTATTTAGTTTCTTCATTATGTCGATCATGTGCTTAGTGCCTTTCGATCTGCCGTCCCAGAATCCGATTCCGATATCTGCAACTTGTGCCATCTTCTCGTTTCTACGATATCCTGCCGATTTACCATAACGATTCCAGTCAGCAGGATACTTTTCTAAGTCGTATCCTCTCTCGTTCGCATAGCGTTCACCTAAACTGTCAGCACCTCTCGCAGTACCGCTTATAATTGTAACGGTATCTGGTTTTAGTTTCTTGATTATTCTGTCACAGACTTTCTTTAACAATTCATAGTTGTCAAAGTTTCTACTACCAAATATAACTATCTTCACGTTTACCTCCTTTTTTAACGTTAAAATCCATGAATGCTTTTGAAGCGTAGGCGGCAGGTGAACGGTGGTGGTAGTGGTTGTGGAGGACCTGCCGCCGGAGCGTTATCGCTTTAGTTTCGCTTAATTTCAACTCGCTATATGTCCACTAACGTTAGCAGAAAAAAAAATAGCCACCTCGCGTTAGCATTTCACTAACGCTGCAGGTGGCGAAAAAAATAGCCCTGCCGTTAGGCAGGGCTTATACTAACGCGACATTAGTCGCGATTAGGTTCACCGAAGAATCCGATGGTCTCGTTTGGAGCCACAATGCGAATTATCGGAGTATATTTGCCGTTGTTGTCTCTCTTAAAGATGACTCCGAATTTCGCGATCCAGTTACGATTAGGACCATAAATCCAACCGCACCTGTAGGCAGCCAACCTCTTGTTCCGTATCTGCTCTGCATACCAGGAACGGCCTTCAGGATTCTGAGTTGCAACATTCAGTGTGGTTTTACCGACTTTGACGGCTGCCTTGGTCATTTTATAAGTGTTGTACGCTTCCGCAATGACTTGTTTAACGGCATCGACAACTTTGTTGGTCACTTTCTTGGTATCTACCTCGTCGGAAAGTTCGACTGGAATATCGTCGAATGTGTCGATCTTGGTCCTATTCTTGGATGACTTTTTTGATAACCTGATGTTTACAGGTTTTCCAGTGAATGGATTAAAAATCTTCATAGTATAACCTCCTTGTTTAAAGTTAATTTACCATGAGGGCTATTAACGGTTTTCTGGGGTAGGGTTGGTTGGGTAGCGGTTGCCCACTTGCGGTAAACCCTCATGCTATTCTTTCCCGCAAGTGGCAGGCCATTGGCGATAGCCAATGGCCTTTAGCCGTTAACGAACCGCGGTAGCGATTCGTTTGGGGGGGTTGGTGGGGATGGGGTGAGAAAAATAGCCCCGTTAGGGGCTATTTTTGATGACTTCTTTGATTTCGTTTTTCAGGAACTTGAAGTAATTATGGTATAACATGTTGTCTTTATAGTATTCATTCCATAGATCTAGTACTTCTTTCGCGTTTTTCGGTTGACGGTTATGTGTAGCCTTAAAGATGTCTACCATATACCTTGCTATATATTTTGCATGTCTCTCTCTGCTAATCCATCCGTAGACGTCGGCTGATACTAGCCACTCTATAGGGTTATCAAATTCACTCGCAAGTCCATATGTTACAACTTTGTGAAAAAACTTATAATAACTCATTCTTCACCTCCTTTCTTTATACGTTTTACTTCCTCTAATGTGAGTTCTTTTTCTATTTCTCCAGTTTCGTATTTTATTAGAAGGAATGCGGTTCTAAATCGCATGGTCCAGTTCGTAGGATCGGTTTCGTCTATTCTTGTTTCTACTATTACTTTGTCTTTGTAGCCACCTAGTACTTTGCGTTTACTACAAAATAGGACCATAACTTACCTCCTTTGGTTTAGAGTTATGAGCCAGTCTGGCTCAAATTAAGTGAAACCAGTCTGGCTCTTCAAAATCTAGTATATCTTCGATATCTTTCTTGTCTATGCGTTCTTTAAATAGGAGATCTGTTAGTCCTTTTTCGAAGTGAGTCACATATATCTTCTCTTTCTTCAACTGCATCTCTAGATTGTAAACTCTGTTCTCTGTTCTAGTTAGTTTCTCCTCTGCTTTCTTTATCTTATTCTGTTGGATGACAACCACCAATACTAAGATAACCATTACGGTAGAGAAGATTATTATCATATATACCTCCTTGTTTATTTTTAACCATAACGGCTATTGGTTCGTTGGCGGTGGTGGGGTAGTTTTTCAACTTCAACTGAAAATTAAAGCCACGGCAATTTGCCGTGGCTTGCTATTTTGTACTATCTCCCATTTCACCAACTTCTATTTCCGTAACGAATTCATTTATACCGTGGCAAGATGTTTCATATGGTAATAACATTATCGCTTCAAGTTCCTTTAAGTCGTCGGCTGTCAACGTGAGTCCATTGTCGATAAATTCGATTACGTTCTCTTTTACTTTTATTTTAACTTTCATACCAACCTCCTTTTTTTCATTTAACAATGGTATAGCGAGAGTAGAACTCGCTATACCGTGAAGGCTATTTACGGTATAAGGTGGCGTGGATGGGCGGAGTCGTAGCCGATTGCGGTAGCAATCGGCTTTAGTAGCGACGAACCGCGTTCGGCATTCTACGTTCGCTAGTCGCGGTTCGTCGCGTGCCGGTGGGGGTGGGGGGAAATTATTTTGTTGCTTCTTTTGCAAGTTCGTCAGCTCTATCATTGAATTTATTACCGCTATGAGCACCTACCTTTACGAATTTAATATATACGTTTTTCATTTGCTTTAGCATCCAGTCCTTGTATTGTTTAGTTGCGTTATTTTTCGCTTTCCATACTCCAGTAACCCAGTTTTCAATACCAGCATAATCGTAATACAATCTAATATATTTATATCCGTTCTCTTTTGCGTATTTAACTGCTTTCATCGCTGCAGACATTTCGCCAGTGACATTTCTAAGTTCTTTATACTTTTCTACTGTCCATTTCTCTTCATGGATGACTTTGCCGTTATCAACTACAACGAAAGCGGCGCCGACGGCTCCGTTCATAAAGGAGCCGTCAACGAAGATGTTAAGTACCTTATTCATGATACCTCCTTGTTACTGTTTTTAATTCTCTTTCTAATACTGAAATAGACTCCTTTACCTCATGCTTGGTAAATTCGTTCACTACCTTGCTATGGACGAACTTCTTTGTCTTTCCCTGTAAACCTTTTGAGATACGGTCTGCGAGAATCTTTGCTACAGAATCGTTACAATAAACGATTCCGCGACTCTGACACCACTCCAAGGCGGCACGAAGCCGCGCTTGGAGTTGTTTCTCAGATAAACGTTTTTTCATTTTTACCTCCTTATATTCTTTTTTGAATTTCATTTAAAACATCATGTATCTTCGTGTTAGGACTTACAATAATCATTATCCCTTTGTGTACTAAGAACTTATACCTCCACCTTCTATGGCTATGTGTTTTATCATATTCGTATACCCAACCGCAGAACATACCGTTATTGATAAGACAGTTCATTTCCTTGTTCGTTCCTTTTTCAGGATTCTGAATAGCAAAAACAGTATGCCCTATCGCAAGATAGGGCTTAAAGTCTTTTATATTATCTCTGTTTAACCATTTATTGTATAACTTCATTATGGTTGACACAATAAAGCTGAACTGTGCGAAGGATGCAAACTTTACTGTTGTAAAAATCTCAAAGTGATATAAATCCATGATAACCTCCTTCTGCCGCGCTTCGTTAACTAAAAACCGTTTCACGCCGCGCGGCTTTGACATGAAACGGTCAATTAAAAACCAAAAAAACAGATAACAACAACTTCTATGTTACATCATAATGTACCTCCTTGTTAGACGTTAATCTTGTAATAACTCGTCCATCACATCTTCGTATTCAAGTGAACGGTCATCTACAAGATGTACTTTAAACGCGTCAGGATGTATTACTCCAGCGTTAAATGCTGCTATGAGGAATTCATATTCGTCTTCTGCAAGCTCATCCTTCGCTATACGTATCGCTTTCCTAATTACTTTCTCTATATACCCTTTATCATTTTCCACTAATACCATATCTGCTAGTCCAATGTTCCACGGGAATTGTACAGCTGTAAGTGCAGCAAGTCCTAGTACTCTTCTAAATCTCCTAACTGCACTTTCAGGAGTTTCATTTGCACGGGCAAATCCGAACTGTTTAACGAATTCAAGTGCTTTTTCTGGTTCAGCTTCAATCTGTTTCAGTACGTCACGTATCTTATTGAAACTATTAAAGACACCGTTACGATCAAATCTAACTTCTATAGTCATTCTAATTACAGCGTTTGCTATATCTTTAGACGCTAGGTGCGGCAGTATTTGTTTTTCCATCACTCCATTCATTATCTTTCCAAACCTACGTATTATCTTCTTATCATCTATATGAACTATATCCAATACACTTAGTATCTTCGTAAACATTTCTGCATTATTGGTAGCTAGTTTATTCGTTCTAAATCTTATCATGGCATCCATTAGTTTATTGAACTCCCTAATCTTTCCGCTAGCAAATAGTAGCATTTCATCTGGCTCGGTACGTTTTGCTTCTTCGTACCATTCTGCCGCTAGCGGACTATCTTTTATGCTAATTCCGTGCTTCATTCCTTCGATCGCAATCTGCACAGTATTCAGGAACAGTTTGAATTGTTCAGCATACGTATCCAGATCCACCTTCTTATTCTTCAGTATTTCGCTATACCATTTCAGAGTCAGATAGCCAACAGCTTCTGCATTCTCATAAGACAGTTTCCAATACTCATATTCGGTGTTGATCTTTCCTGCTACCTCTTCTGTTAGCTTTTCTACATATTCGTCATGAGCTTCAACTAGCGGTCTGAACTTTTCAATAGTTTCGTCTGCCCAGAATGCTAGCTTCGTTATTCTCTCGTCATTAGTTACGAATGCCATGTCACCGTCGAAATCTCCCAGTCCAACGAATTTCCATAGATCAGGATGTACATATATCACGGGATCCTCTCCTACCGTCACACGAACTTTCGTAAGTCCACCAATACTTGCTAACGGAGATCTGAATATCACTACAGTGTCGCCAGTCCTGACACGTAGATGTCTAGCTATCTCTTTCGGTATCGTTATCCAATTAGGAGTGTCACTTTCGATATCAGGAAGTGCTACTGCACCTGCTTTCTTAATTCTAAGTCTAAATGCTCTTCTGATTGCAGATCTAAGTTCATCTTTTACGTTCTCTAGTGCTTCTCTAGTCCTGAACCACTTGAATACATGCGCCGCTACACTAGTATCGCTCATCTTCATATCTATCTCAGGTATATCATATTCGCCATACAGAGCTATTAGTGGCTGAACACCTCTCTTGGTAGTAATTCTATTCTCACCTATTTCAGCTATCCACATGAATTTCTTATAATCGTCTATCGGTCCGTGATCTTCTCCATTCTTTCTAATATCGATCTTTAGTGCATTTTCAATAGGAACCCATATCTCATTGTCAGGTACGAGCTTAGCTGGCGTAATCGTTCCTTTTATCGCTCCTTTAACTTCGCTACCAGCAAACTTTCTCCACTTCTTACTTACGAATATACAACCATCAGTTCTATAGTCATCGAATATGTCACCCCTAACAAACCTTACTGTATCTATCTCTGGCATCAGGTCAGTGATGTTCGCTATCCTTCTTCTTATGAGCAGTTTATACCTTACAATCCTCTTTGCAGTATTGGTAACCTTATTGATAACACTCTTGAAAGCAGGACTCGGATTCACGATGATAGTTGGATCTTTAGTGCCTTGTCCGCTAACACCAGCATAATATACATTCTTTCCGAACAGTCTGAGAATTAGTTTCTCGGAAGGTATGAATCCTCTGAATTTCACCATCTTCTTATATGCACTCACATTACCTGTTACTTCAACTGTCTCAAGTCTTTCGTTATATCTTATGTCCATATCACCTGTAATCGGATTGTACCTTTTTATGCGTTCGATCACTAGAACCTTAACTCTCATACGTCCGTCCGCTAGCTTTTCCACTTTCTGATTCATCTGCTGTTTCAATAACTCCCTTACGTGTTTGAAGTCAATCATTATAACCTCCTTTTTCTAAAAAGTTCATTTACAAGTGTTATATTTATTTTGTCGATGAGTTTCGTAGGATCTTTTATATCGATGCCCCTTATCGCGTACATGGTCGGCAATATCCCTGCTATAAGTCCTCTATTTAATTCTTCATTAAAGTCAAGTTTGCTAATTATTTTATAAATTTTATCAGTTGCTTCCTCCTCGACATAACCGTAATTATATTCAATGATGGTTTCATTTGCTATAACGAAATATCTTATACATGTAACTAGTTTCGTAGCCATTAATATAGCATTTAGATCTTTTGCATGGAAAATATCTCCACTAGAAGGAAATCCTAGGATAATATCTATATATTCTGTCAATTCTAGTTTAGCTATAGTTTTCTGGATTAGTTCTGTTTTAGTCGGATGCGAGTGCAAAACATACACTTCTACTTTTTCGTTTTTGTCTAGTATCGCTTCTGTAATAGCTTCTTCGTTAAACATACAGAATTGGTCTGTCTCTAGAGAAGCTACATCTTCTACAGGCATCAACTCATTTTTTGTCGCTAATAGTATGAGTGCACGTTCAGTTTCGGTATAATCGTCTGGTACATTCATCTTGTATATACTTAAAATCTCTTCTTTCGTCCATTCCTTTTTCACTGCCTGTTTCTTAAACAACCTTATTAGTTTCCTCATGCTTTCCTCCTTTCGATCTCTTTCATTTTCATTATCTTATCTTTCTCGATTATCACTTGCTTTCTGTCCACTATAACTGCACTTTCGATAGTCTCGATCCGATACTGCACTATTTCTAGTTCATATCCGTAATCTGCAACATATTCTTTCGCTTCTTTTAACCACTCGTCAATGTGTTCTTCGAACGTGAAATACAGCTTTCCGTCGTCTTGTTCTATCTTATATTCGTTAGTCCACACGTATGACCACGGTCCGATGTCAGTACCAGCTACTACGACCTTGTATACGCTTATTATTATCGGCCTCTCGTTTAGTCTCATTTCTATTCTCCTTTCTTCTCTTCTTCTTTTAGTTTCAATAACTCTTCATCCGTAGTTACTTCTATTATCGCTTTCTCGTCAGTAGCATCGATGACTACAACATAATCTTGTGTAATATTTTCTTCGTTTATAGTAGTTTCAATGATGTTTCCGATATCAGTTAACGCCTTTGCGTCCTTATTAGTTTTAAGTAGTATTCTAATAACTCTGTCTACTTCATATTGTTCTACGTTCCACAGTTTACGCGGCCATGTCAGTTTCGTCCCGCTGTTCAGCTTCACTTGAATCAGTACACCGATTCTTCCGATTCCGAGAGCGATATCGACTTTCATCTTTATGTCAAGAGCAGTTCCATTTTCAGATCTCAGTACGTGCTTTTCACCGAATTTTGCTATCAGGAGTCTTTCAACTGTGTCTTCTACGTACGTTCCTCCCGCTCTCTGTATGTAACTCTCTGTTGTGTATCCGAACCTATTCAACAATTTACGCAAAAAGATATGTCTCTTAGTCATTGTTACCTCCCTTTGAAAGATAACGATTAAGCTGAAGATGCTTAACGCCTGATCATGATAGTCCTTTCTACAAGCTGATAACCAGGCATATCAGCTTGTAGGAAATGCTACAGTTTTAAATCCTGACAGAGGGGTCTAGGATCTTCGCAGGTACCAGGCAAACCGTAGCCAAAACCTGGCTCTTGTCACTCCCCCTCTTTAGGGAGTCCAAGCTCAGCTAATTCCTAACTGAGCTTGGTTTCCGGAGCTTCCTCCGGGAATGGGAGCTCCAAAATCGGATTCTCCGAGAAACGGAGAATCACCAATTTCTGGAGCTTCCGCTGCTCCTCCTCTCCCCAATTCAGAGAAAGAGGAGGTTCCCCAAAAAATTCTCCCTCAAGTCCAAAGGCCTCAACAGCCTCTATGAAGAGGGAGAACTCCTCGAAATTCTCGAGGAGCTCCGGAGGTACTATGGTTTTATAACTCATAGTTACCTCCTTTATTGTTTTGCTCCCCCCTCGAGCATTCGGCTTTCGGGGCTCCCCAGACGAATTCGCCTTGTCGTATCCCTTCCCAGGGAATACTTCGTCTGAGGAGGGCCGTTGTAGTGCTTCTGCTGTATCACCATCGGCAGCCAGGCACTGCCTGGCAATTTCCAATTTCATTATGATCACTCGATGTTTGGTGTTTGCTTTGTACCCCGGGGCTCGAAACCCCGGAGCACAAAAACAAACCAAAACCTAGTCTTCGCTGACCTTTCTGACGTATCCTGCCGCGCTATTCCGCGCCACCTGCTGCGTATCCTGAGACTTCCTGCGTATCCTGTTATTTCAACGTTACCTGCTGCGTATCCTGAGACTTCCTGCGTTACCTGAGATGCCTAATGTATCCTGTTACTCCTACGCCACCTGAGATATCCAACGCTACCTACGCGGCGCCAAATTAAATTTTTCAACTATACATGATCAAATTTTCAAAATCTAACGCTCTATATTACGTTAACAGTATACGTTAACAATATACGTTAACAGTATACGTAAATAGGGTTTATTCTCTTAAAGAGAATAAACCCTTACGTTAGACGTATCTATTACGTATCTATAGACGTATATATATTATTACGTTAACAGTATACGTATTAACGTTAACAGTATACGTAAACATACCAGCGCCTAAACAATTATTGGCCCTTGCGTAAATTGATTATCGTGCTATAATATTAGTATGTACGGTAGCATTGGTCCAGAACTAAAAGCAGATATCATAGAGGTACGTAACTGTTTAAAATGTCCGTACTTCTTCAAGTGCGCTAAGAAAAATCTTGTTAGGATTGAAAGTATCGATATGAAAGCAAGAAAACTTGGAGAAAATGTTATAATGGCAGCAGAAGTTGCTATATGCTTAGAAATTATGCCAAATTTCTTTCTATACAAAGAATGCGATAGAGGAATATTAGATAGTGGATATGCTACAGTTATATATCATACTCATAAGTCAGAAGTAGGCATTATAAGACAAGAGATGCTTGAATATCTTATTGATAACTATTATTATAAAGAAATGGAGACCTCTTCTGTAGAGATAGAATTAATTATTCCTATTAGTGAGTGGCATAAGACTAATGATACTACGTATACAACAGATCAAACAGATGTACTCGAGGTAGTAGATATATTAAACAAACTGTACGATATAGTATATAATCAGGGAAGGAGGATTGTGTTATGAAAATAAAATATCCTGGAGTACAGTTATATCAAGTAGGAGATTGTTATAGTTGTCCGTTTTTCTTGAAATGTCTAACGAGGTATATTACTACTCATATTACTGAAACTGAATTTAGAGACGTCGTAGTACGCATTGAAAGGGAAAAAGACAATTATCCGACTATAAAGCCAAAGGATTATTTATTAGTAGGATTCAAAGTATCCGTTCCTATTTATGTAATAGCAATGAATAGAGATATTAATTGTAAGGATAAAGGAACTATTAGGAGTAGAATTATAGATAAGTCTAAAGATCCTATACTAGTAAAGGTATATGGAGAAATTGATATAAGAGAATTGGATGATTATAGTTATAGCGCGGATTACGTAACAATATATTCGTATACATTAGATAGTAGTACATCAGAATGGAGTAACGCTCCTATCACAACAATAGATACAGATACTGTTCCTAACGGTTATAATATTAGTACTACGGTAGAACCTAATGTTATTTATACTGCCTATAACGGAAGCGGTAATATAACTGGTCAGTATAATTCTTACTCAGTATACAGCATTTTTGACTTTACTTTCAATATACTATTTCCATTTGACATGTTTAAACAGGTTGCAGAAGTATATGGAAGTACTATAGCCGTATCGAAAGTAGTAGAGCTGTTATATGATAGCTATCGTAAAATAATTTATCAGTGCTCAAATGGAAGGATTATATGAAAAAATGTAGTATATGTGATGGTACTGTTAAGGTTAAAAAGTCGTATAAGTATAACGGTAAGAAGTACTATATTTGCGATAGTTGTAGTAAGAGATACAAATTCGACAGCCGTGGATTTTTTTATTTACGTAAGAAAGGTGGCGGAAATGTTAGTAAGTTGCAGAGAGTTGTACGGATATACCTGAAGAGGTTATACGGAAGTTCCGATGTTTTCGAGGAGGTTTTGCCATGTTGGATGGTGGATTTTGGGAAGAGGTATAGGTTTGATTTTTATATTGTTAGTAAGAACGTTTACGTAGAAGTTCATGGTAGACAACATTTTTATCAGTACCCTGAGTTCCAGAGTGAAGAGGAGTTTTTGAGAGCAGTTGAGAGAGATAGGGAGAAGCGGGAGTTAGTGGGAAGAATCGGGGGGCCGTATAGGTTGGTTTATATTTTGTTTGATGATCCAATTTATGATATTGAGTTTTATAGAACGCTAATAGAATAGTTGCAATTAAGTTAGTTAAGCAGTATAATGAAAGTAGAATGTTTGACACTCTTGTTATTGAACAGATGAGGATTTATGTCGAGAGCGTTTATAACGCAAAAGCTAAGTTATATTATGTTATGAAACCGGATATTAGCGGAATAACTAATGGAGATAGTTTAGTGGCAATGTTTAGTTTGGTTCCGAGAGGAACAGATGTAGATGTTCCTGCATTTGTTATCGTTAGGCATAATAATAAAGATGGAGATGTTATATTAAACGAGATACTATAGGAGGTTGCATTTAATTGGTATTAAGATGGATAGATATCCTATGTTTCTTTCGTTGTTTATAAATTGCGTTTTTGAAGAAGTTATTTTCCGTGTAACAGTAATTTATCTATGTAGTATTACAATTGGTAATGAATTAACGGTAATAATATTAAGTGCACTAATATTTGCTTCGGCACACATGATATTTTTTAAGTTTTACATGTTCATAATGACATTTATATTAGGACTTATCCTTGCATATGTATATTTAAGTATCCCACATTTTGTAGTTGCATTATGGAGTGTTATACTTATTTATTTCTTCGCTGCATATATCGGTATGGAAAGTGGAATAATTGATAAATTAACAAGGAGGTGAGTACTATGTGGAATAAATTAGGAGGGAGAAAATTTGTTTCGGTTTTATCAATGATTCTGGTATACTATACTACTGTTATAGTCTTTCTATGTAATTGGCATAATCCAGCAGTTGCACCATTGTTAGAGTTTTTGAAGTTATTAACTCCATCTTTTGTGTTTACATTGTTAGGATACGGAACTATCAACGTTGTTAATAAGAAAGTTTTAGATAAAAGGAAGTAGAGGGAATTATGAAGATTAAATGGGCATATGATACTTTTAGGTCTGTTATGTTGATTTCAGATAAATTCCTACATTTATCTGCATCGTTTGCTGCTGCTCTAATCCTACATTTTCAGACGAAATGGTCTATTTGGAATATATGTATTCTCGTAATTGTGGGCGGTATAATCTGGGAATTCCTTGAAATGTTTTTTGCAGATGGCATATCATGGAGAGACATTGTTGCGAATCTTATTGGTATAGGAGTATTCGTATTATTCATTAAAGGATTCTTTATCATAGCAGTTATTGTCGTTGTAATAAGCTATATTTTATTCAACTGGGAAATGTTGGTTTTGTACATTAAAGAGCATGTTAAAAAACGTAAATCGAGGTAAACATGTATGAAGTTCAGAACACTGAGCTTATAGATAATATAAAAGAGATAACGGACTACAATGTGAAGGATCTAAGGTATGAATTGCCAAGACATGAGAATAGAGTGAAAAAACGAATGTTAAACAGAATAAAAATGGTCATAGTACATTGTACAGCTGCAGATGATTCTGCTCTTCCAGATGTGTATAATATTGCAAGATATCATACCTCTCCAGGATGTCATATATGTCCTGAGCATGGTTGTCCCACGATAGCGTATCATGCTGTCGTAGAATTAGTAAACAATGAACCTGTCATTGAGATAGCAGCAAACATAGAAGATATAGTATATGCTGTCGGAAAATGGAACTATATAACATATAACATAGCAGTGAATTATAGCGGAATAGGTAAAGTAAGAGATGATATCTTTGAAGCATTAGTGGATATAACTTCTGCAGTTGCTAAGTATTTTGATATTCATCCTGCATTCGGCATATGGGGACATAGAAATTTAGAAAAAACAGGTTTTAATATTATAAATAACAAGATAGTATTCAGGAAATCATGTCCTGGAGAAATCGATGTTCTTGATTTACAAAAGCGTGTAATTGTTAAGAACCTTGGAGATAAATACATTTGGAACGAACATATTGCCCAAAACGAGGTATGTAACGGAAAATTTTCTACTACGATACCATTTATAACATATGACACATACAAAATAATGGACAAACGTGGAATGCTAACATTTAAGTGGGATAAATGGAAGGTATAGAATCAGGACTAGCAATAAATGATATGTATAATGTGAAGGACATAGACGTCAAGGAAGCAATTTCTGCTATCGTAGATAATATTACGTCAATGAAAGTACTTCCTAAGATCTGCGACGGAGATCATTGCGAAAACAAAGATTATTGTCCGTTGTACAAGATGAACAAGGCGCCAGTTGGCAAATTCTGTCCGATAGAAGAGGAATTAATAGCGAAACTCCGTTACATGTTCGAAGAGGAGTTAGGAATAGAACCAACATCGGTTTCAGAAAGAATGTTACTAAACGACCTAATAGAAACGCATTTATATGATGTATGGCGTACTAACGGACCGATGATGACAAAAGGAGTATTAGTAAAAGTACCAGCGATAGTTAACGAAAAAACGGGAAACGTGTATTATAAAGATGCTCCAAATCCTATGTTCAAGATAAAAGAAGAACTCAAAAAGAAGAAAATAGAGATACTAAAAGAATTTGTAGCTACGAGAAAACAGAAGCTATCGCTTAAAACTAGAAATAATATTGATCCTTCTACATTTATGGTTGAAATAATAAAGATAGCAGATAAGGAGATAGAAAGTGAGGTAGAAGATACGGATGCAATAGAGTTCAAGAAATACAAGGCTTTAGCTAACAAGAATAGAAAGTTTTTATTGGAGCGTTTAGGTTATGATCCAGAAAAATACGACGAAGAAGTAAAAAAGGAGATTGACAATAATCAGGTAGTAGAAGAACAAGAGTCTAGATATCCAAGTACCAGGATGGCCAATGTTAGTATATTTATTGAAGCTGTTAAGCAATATATAGACTTTGGAGAGTCAGAAGAGTTTCTGTTGCTACTAGAAGAGAATACTTACATACGCAGATTTATAAGAAAGTTAATGGAATTCAGTGACGGTATACGACCTATACGGGATAATAAGAAATTAAGAGGGAAACCAATAAATCTAGAATACAAAAGTACTGGAAACAATAAATATATGAATATTAAGATAAAATATGATCCTTCTTCGTTTTCTGGAGAAGATATAGCATACAAATTGTTAAAATTTAGAGAAAATAATAAAAATTTACTGGAAAGATTAGAGAGAAAATTCATTATAAATCTTATACCATCTCCTGTTAGGGCAGAGGAACAGCAAAGCCTAATGGAACGTAGTGATGTTTAGACCAATAGACTTTGTACACGATTTTGGAATGGGATATGGAGAACAGGAAAGAGGTGTACTTATAAATGCTATAGCATCTCATATGAATAGGAATCGTCATAATGTAACTTATAATAGAGAAATACCGAGTTGGCTACAACCTCATTATAGTAGACCAGCTAGTGAAGCGGAAATCTATTATCTTGGATTCGGTGAAATAGCACACAAAGCTGCAGACAAAATAGCAAATATTAAGAAATGGGAAGTTAATCTAGAAAATATAGAAGAATATGCAAAAGAATATAAAATAGGAAGTTTAGGTGGAATTAAAAGGATCTTTAAATCTCTTTTCTCCCGGAGTGAAAAAGCAATAGAAACAGCAGAAAAGACAGTTAAGACTACTAGCGCATTAAGAGAATTTACAGAACTTATGAAGGCTGGGATACAAAAACTTGAAGGAGGAGCGGTAGTTGGCAGAGTAGCAGCTGCTATTGCCGCTATAATGATAGGTAGAAGTATTTTAATGAAAATTTCTAATGTAATATCCGGAGATAACAAAGAACATATTCCTCGTAGAAATGAGGGATATTATTTAATGGAGTCTATAAGGAATGGATATAACGGTGCATATCGTAATGCATATACTCCGTTTGGTTCTAGATTTAATGGGATGAAAAATGTAGCAATGGGAATGGAATATATGTATATGAATAGAGAGATGTCATCCAGAATTGATATACCTATAAATGCAATGGACAACAAGAGTTTCATAAAACCTACAATAAGACAAGCTAATATACTGTCGTCTCAACTTATTAGTATGCGACCGAATAAAGGGCACATGATGACATCGTCATATCACGCTAAAATGTATTTTAGAAGAGCCATAACTAATGGAGGAGTATAATGAGAACTGGAATACTAAGAGTAGCTGCTAGACCTGTAACTTCAATGTTAAAAGCATTTGTTAGCCCTGCTTCCGCGTTAGGACTTACTAATATAGTATTGACTGGAAGTGCTGCAGTGTCTGTCCTTGGTCTAAGTATGTCAGCCTTTAAAAGAGGATCAAGGATAGTAAAAGAAGGTCCAGTTTCTAGAGTTAAGATGGCTGTTCCGACTGTATCTACTGCCTACTCAGTATGGGGCAATACATCTACATATAGTAGATTGCACAAGTCTACTTACAATTTGGTACAATCTTTATATAAGCTTAGACATAGAGGATATTACTACTAATGGCACAACCTTTAAGGACTACTGATCAAAATGTAGCTGAATATACTGAGGATAGATATAGTCCTCAGTATATGCGGAAGGTTATTAGGAATGCAGTAAAAGATATAGCATCTTACCCATTTAAACATCCTATAAAATATGTTGCTATTACTACTTCCTTCAGACTCGGTAGATTTGCTAATATGTTAAAGATGGCGAGGGCTACAGGTTATGCAGAATTTAAATGGCCTGGAGTTTTTGGAGCTAAGAATTTATATAGACTAGCGGAGAAAATAACTAGATATGGAGGAATAGTAGCTGCTAGAACTAGTAACTTTATTGGTAGAGTTGCAGAAGGCGGAGTTAGTAGATTAATGGGTATGACAGTAGGAGAGGATACAATTATTGGAAAGTTGGGAGAGGTGTTATTTGGGAAGGTGAGTGGAAAAGCAGCCGGAAAGGGATTAATACACAAATTATTATTTTCGGGTCCGACAAAATCGTTTTTTACAGGGACAACAATAGGAGGGATACCAAAACCAAGTGTAGAAGAAGGTATGAAACTTTTAAAGGAAGCCAGAAAAGTTGGAAGTTCATTTAAAATGCTACATAAGTTCAGAACAACAATAGAGGCTGGAGAAAGAGCTATAGACCTTAAAATATTTCGTGGAGCAGCAGGAGAAGTTGAAAGAGGTGCTAAGACCAAACTATTTACAACTGTAGTAAGTAAAACTAAGGAAGCGCAAAAGTTTGCTGTAGCGAGATTTATAGGAAAGTTAGCTCCCTTTGCTACTGCCGCTGCTGTAGCATTTGATATATATACCGTATCTAATGTGATGAATAAAGCAATATTTGGGACATACGAATTTTTTAGAGGAGTAACGTCTCACGTAGCTGAGACAATGAATGCTACAGAATTCGGAGGCAGATTATATTCGGCATACATGACACAGCAAGCCGCAACGGAAAGACAACGTGCACTACAGGCAATGCAGAATATAGGAGTAAATGCAAGAATGTATATGGGGAACGAAGCAGGAATAATGCATGGTCTTGTCAGAAGATAAATGAAGGTACCAGTATTATATAGCTCATTTAACATAGAAGAATTAAGATTTATTGTAAAAAATTTACATATGCCACCAGAGGAGATAAGTGAATACCTTCATGGAAGGCATAAAGTTTCTACTATTAGGAGTATAGTTAAAAGATTAAATGAATTTTTAATAACTGGAGACTATACAAATGCATATGACATAGAAGTTGAATTGTTATCGTGGTATTTGGATGACAATACAATAGCTAAAGAAAGAACGGATATAAATGACAAAAACCTATCATCTATAAGGTTCGTAGATAAAAGAATATTTAAAGGACTTACGAAACGAGATATAGAAAAATATTACAAAATATTTTCTAATCCAGTACGTTGGGCTGAACATATTCTACGTGATCCGAAAAACCCTAACAAACCATTAAGATTAAGACCCTGGCAAAAAGAAGTCTTAATGGCAATGAAATTAAACGATAAAGTATCGTTACGTATCGCTAGAAGGTGTGGTAAGTCTGTTACGTTAGCAGTTTTTTCGTTGTGGAAAGCAAGTACTACTGAAGCTGTTAACATAGTGCTTATTACGCCTTACGAGTCTCAGGTACGGGTTTTGTGGGAAATGATAGGTAATATGATACATGATTCCGATATAATAAGCTCTTCCATAACTGTATTTAGAAGACGCTCTCCATACGAAATAAAGTTCAAGAATGGCAGTACTATAAGAGGGTTTACTACTGCTGAAAGAAGCACAAAAGGTACTACAGTTAGGGGTGCGGATGCAGATATAATGATACTTGATGAGGTGGATTATATGAGTGACGAAACTCTTGGTGCTATTCTTGCATTGACATCTGGTGCCGAACAGATGCAACTTATAGTATCTTCTACTCCATCTGGTAAACGTGGATTCTTTTATGATACACAAACAAAACCTGAATTAGGATTTTGGGTCAAACATTTAACAGTACATGAAGCCAACCCTAATTGGTCAAGAGAAAGAGATTTGTTCTATAGAAAGTTACATGCTAAAAATCCATGGATATACGAAAGAGAATATCTTGCTAGTTTTAGCGATGAAGTAGAAGGTGTATTCTCTCATAAGTTTATAGACGCTGCTATTAAAAAATATTCATATAGAGATATAATTCCTAAGAAAGAAAGTATATATATAATAGGGATAGACTGGAATACGCCACAAAATGGAGATAGAATTGTAGTTTTGGAACGGGACAATAAGAAGAAGAAATTCAGAGTGGTAGCGCATGAGATAGTAATGGAAGAGAGGTATAAGAACCAAGAAAGCATGAAGAGAATAATTGCATTGTACGATAAATTTCGTCCGAAGTATATATATGTAGATAAAGGATATGGTGATGTAGCTGTTGAAGATCTAATGTTGTTGTCAAAACAGAGAGGAATGGATCTACATAAAAAATTGGTGATTATAGATTTCTCAAAACCAGTTGAGATATGGAGTCCGACGAGAAAAATTCTTGTCAAGAAGCATCCTAAACCATTAATGGTAGATTTTCTAGCTAGAGTATTAGCCGAGAACATATTAGAGATACCAGAAGAGGAGAATGAGATTGGACGTATTGTAGACGAGTTAAGAGAATTTAAAAGAAAAAAGTCTACTAGTCATATTCCAGTTTTCGAAGATGAAAATTGTCACTCAGTTACGGCGTTAATGTTGGCAGTATACGGATACATGGATAATTTTAGTATATTTTCTCCTAGACATAGAACAGGTATGGTAAATCCTTTCAAGACCTTAAGATTTAAATATATAGATTCAGATTCAGAAGTAGATAGGGAAATAAATACGGCAGAGAGTAGCACATTGATACCTGGAGTGGAGAAACGCGGACCAATGATGAAGGATATCGTAGAAGAGGAAGGAATATACGATTACGAGTATCGTATAGATCCTGGTCCAGATTCTAAGAAAAGGAATTATGATAGTTTTGACGAAATATTGCACGATAAACATAAAAATAACATTTTTAGAAAACGTAATTTTGTAGGCAGAAGACGTATAAGACGATCATTTAGGAGGTTTTAGTGAATAAAAATATACATGACATTACAAAACGACCTATAATAGAATGGATACAGAAACAAATAAGTATAACTGACTACGGAAGCGCAGAAAAAGAACAACAAGAACGAGTTGAAAAGTTCGAAAGTGAGATAGATAGTAATCTAGATAAATTACTGGATCTGTTATCCTCTCTCAAAGAGAAAGCTTCCAAAATAAATAACCTATTTTCAGAAGCATTTAAACATATTAAGACCGATAACGGAGAAACATTTGAAGACTATAAGAAGGCAAAAGAATTAATAGGAGAATCAGTTATAGATCCATATGAAGTAGTTTACCATTCGATAGTAGATAATAAAGTGTACATTAAATTAAACAAGAAAAGTTACGATAGTGAGTGTAATATTAGAAGTTCAAGGGTTACCGAATGCCAGTATTCGAATCTGGATGAAGCCTTAAAGAATAGCTCCACGGTAGACGTATTTAAGTTAGTATTCTTATATGTTATAGAATACGCTTTATATTTGGTGCTTAAAGTATTATTATCGTTAGCAAAGTGGCCTATTAGCGGACTCGTTATGTCAGTTGCGGCGCCATTGATCAAAGTATTCTACGTGCTGAAGGAAAAGTTACCGTTTGATATAGGACTTGAACTTAACGTTCCAGACAGAGTATTTCAAGAATGTAGATATAAGGTACCGATAAAAGGATGGATATCTGTTCCCGTACCTGTGTATTTACAGAAGAAGTGCTGGGACAAAAGAGAATATAAATGGGATGACGAAAAGGAAGATATTGTTCCGTTAGAAGAATCCGATTTAATAAAGGGAATGGAAACAGAATTCAATGATATACTATATAATACCTTTCATTATGGTCCTCCAGCTAGGTGTAGACAACGTGCTCTTGGTATAATATCAAGATTTAAGAATAAAGTGAACGGAGAATTAGACAATGAGGCATACTCTGCTGGATTGTCATTATATGATATATTCAGATTTGGAGAAAAATTATTAAACCATTCCGAAAAGGCGTTAGATCCAATCGCAAAAGGATATTCTCCTAAGAATAGATTAGGAGGATATTCTACGTCTACAGATCATTTAATCGCCGCAGATTTCTATGAGCTTATGAAAAGATTGGACAATTTGTTTAATAAAATAGAAAAGACTTTACATTATCTAATGAAGGATAAAGCTGTAGCATGTTGTCTTATTAGAAATTTACTTTCGTCTATGCTAGCTACACACGGACAGTATCCGAGTAAAGAAGCTATCAATAAGCTTAGAAACACATTGAGGTCCGTAAGACTTATAGTTAGAGGTGTTATAAATCTTGAAAAGATGACGATGAATATATCGTTACCGAATCTTACTGAAATTCTTCAAGAATTCCTTCTAGCAGTCGTTGCGGCATTAGTGTCGGCATTAACGGTAGTACTACAAGCAGTTAAAGCTTCAGATCCATTTATCAAACTTTTGTACAGAATGAAATTTACGAAAAATGATCAGATATCGAGAGTATTACGCGAATGTCTTGCGTGGAACAATTTCGTTAGCTGGATAATAGATGCGTATAGCCATATGTATGATACTATAACTAAACTTGCTAGAGATGCTCTTGTGTGGGTTCTTCATAAAACAAAGATAGCAGATAATTCTGCTGACATGATTATAAGGATTATAAAGCTTACGTATCTGTCAGATATCCTTCAAAAACTAGATAAACTATTAGGCCTAGTGTATCTGGATCCTGCACTTTCTAATATAGAATTCTTAATTAATTGTATAGATACAAATACATTGAAAGATATAAAGGAAGCAGGACAAACGGGTTCCTTAACAGATAGCGATGATAGGGATAGATACAAAGAACTAACAGATGAAGAACTGAAACAGTATATAGATGAAAAGGCTAAAACTGAACCAATTGTATCAGCGTTAAAGGAAGCAGGTTTTTCAGATGAGGAGATAGTTAGCATGTTTAATCGAGACCCGCGGACTGGTGCAGTTGTTTCTAAGGAAAGTATTGATTATAATATAGATGATATACTTGACGTATTTGGAGAATGTGGAGCGTCTGCTTCTGTAGAAGAATATAGAAAACTTATGGAGGAATAAATGGGTAAATTAACAGATATGATGTTTTCAGTTAATGAGGACAAAAACAGAGTCAAAGAGAAGAAGAAAGTTCTTCTAAAGAGATTAGAATTTGGATCATTATATAATAGAGAGCTTAATCAGAATCTTGGTATCTATACAGAGTACTACGGACTTCCAAGAAATTCATATAATAGGGAAAAGAAATGGTTTATTCATTATCCTCCTAAGGGTTTAGTAGATGTGCCCTATATGTATTATAATGACTCTATAATTAGAAGAGCAACCGATATGGTAGTAGAAACTGCATTGATAAATGGAGTAGGTCTTAGTTCCAGGAATAAGAAATATTTAGAAGCCGTTAAAAAAGAATTAGAACATATTTGCAATAATTCAGATACTGTATTTGAAGTGTTCTTCAAGAATGTATTAACTCACGTAGCTACTTTTAACAATGTATTTATAAGAAAATTACGAGTACCTACAGACGATGCCTCTAAGATATATGTGGACGGAAAGCCTGTAGATAAAATAGCTGGAATAGAGATAATTACTCCTACCAATATTGCAATAGTTACCGATAAAAAGGGTAATGTATTATTCTACCATCCTGTACGAGAAGTCAGAGTAGGAAAGGAAAGAGTAAGTTATGTAGTAGATTATGATACTAAAATACCAAAGGAAGATATTATACATATTAAGTTTGGTGGTATCTCTACTCTTATGTGGGCGATTCCGTCGCTGTTAGCAGTTATGGATGATGTCGTTATATTAAGAAGAATAGAAGAAGACGTATATAATCTATTGTTCCAGCATATTGTTCCGTTATATCATCTGCAATTGTCAACAGAAGGAATGGATATGTTAGAAGCAGAAGCACAAGTGGATAAGATGTATGATACTGTTGAGGATAAAGTTAGTCACGGCGCATTAATAACGACAGATGCATGGACGTTGAAAGTAATAGATCAAGGTAATTCAAGAATACCCAATGTGATAGAATATCTTGAGTATTTCAAAACGAGAGTATATACAGGATTAGGATTGTCGGCTATATCTTTCGGAGAAGCAGCAACTGCAAATAGAGCAACAGGAACTATTGTAGCGAGAAATCTAGTTATGATAGCGAAAAGTCTCTTAAATACGGTTAAATTATATTTGGATCATTTTCTGCTGAAAGAGATACTTATTCAAACGAAAATGGTAAAGAAGGAAATAAATGATGAAAACAAAGTAGAAATATACATTCCAGAAATAGACATTGAATGGAGACAGAGTATCGAAAACCACGGATTGGTACTGTTACAAGCTAATGGTATAACTATAGATGAGTTCAGGAAAGAATACTTAGGCAAGTTACCATACTCAGATAATGACTTATGGAAAACATATACATACATGTTTAAATTGCCACAGTCAGTATCAATTGCTAGAGACGAATCGTTATCTGAGTTTTTGCAGACACAACAGATGCCAAGAAATCAATATGGAGCAAAAGAAGCGCCGGGAAGGAAAGCAGACGAAATCACTTTAGAGGAGCTCAAATTCCAGGATGTCTTAAATGATGAAGCTAGAAAGTTCCTTGACTCTCTTAATGTATATCACGCCGCTAGCGTGTTTAAAGGTATAGTGTTACCGTTAATGGACGACGTATTGGCAGGTAATAACGCATCATATTCTAAGGTTAAAACTGCTCTAAAACATTACTTAATAGCGTATTCTTCAGTAGTTATCAAGAAGGCAATACATGATGTTGTTACAGAATACGAAGGCAAAAATCCTAAAGTAGATAAGCTGACACACGCAGACGTATTAAAGTTACTTAAAAATAAACTCTTCAGTGTAATAGACGAATCAGTAAAAAACATTAGAGAAGTCGTAAATGACGACGAAAAATATCAGACATTCGTAGACAAAGAACGCAGAATATTACTAAATATGGAGATTCTTGCTAGAACAGAATTAGTGCGTGTGTATTGCGCCACAAAATTATATGCATATAACATGATGGGATACAATAAAGCAAAAATAAAGTTCATTATAGACAATATAGATCATAGTGGCGAAAAGACTATAATATCGCTGAGAGACAAACATTATGTTCTTACTCCATGGAAATGGCATCCTAACGCAGTAAGGGATGTAATTCCTATGTAGAATTTTGACATATAAAGAGTTCCATGTATACTATTGATATTCAAGTGATTACATATACGTTAGACGGTATTTACTTGCTAGACAAGTATTTATATGTTATACTACAATAGAAATGTATAGGAGGAGCTATGAATAGAATAGTGCTCGTTGATAAGGTAGCTACAATAGAGTTACCTCAATATGATAATTCTTTATATGCATCTGATAGGATTATTATAGAACTGAGTGCTACGCATACTGGATTTGTTAACAAAAACTTCTATTGGTATGATACAGAGACTGTAAAAGAAAGAGCAAATACATTTCTACATCCATATCCAAAACCACTCGTAATATCCCATGAATGGGAAAATCCTGTTACTACAGTAGGTAGAGTAATAGGGATTGAATTTGTGAGTCTTCCAAAGCTGGAAAAAGATGATTTATATTCTCCTGAGGGAGTACTTAAAGTATTTGCAGAAGTTACAGATCCAGAAGCTATAAAAAGAGTTTTAGATAGGAGATTTCTTACAGTTAGTATAGGAGCTGAAGGTTCTGCATATTGTTCTATATGCGGAGAAAAATTGTCTAGTGATCCATTTGAACATGAACATGTAAGGGGGAAGAAGTACGACGGAAAACTTGCGTATTGGATCATAAAGGGTGACTTAGAATACACACAAGTAGCATTTGTAAATACCCCTGCTGACTCTTACGCGAAAGTAGAAAAAGTGTTATCAGAATCTCAATATGCAGAATTAATTCAAAAATCAGGGTATAACGATAGTGTGACAAGAGGGAACAGAATATTCTTGTTTGATGTATATCAAAAAGGGAGGTTAGATATGGGAGATAAAGAAAAGGATAAAGATGTCTACATGGAGGACTTCTCAGATCTCGAACTATCTGAGGAAGATATTAACTCGCTTGGGGAATTATCAGATGAATTTCTTAAGGAGGTAGAAAAGACATCAGATGAGTTCGAAATTGAAATTGACGAGGAGGAACTTGAGGATTCTACGGAAGAGGATAAGAAACTTCCTCCTGCCGGTTCTAAAGCTAGAAAGAAAATGAAAACAGTTTTTTGTGGTCCTAACAAAACATTTCCTATTCCAGATTGTAAGCACGCTGCAGTTGCTCTTGCTATGTTGAACTGGCCTAAAGTTAAAAAGAAATATAGCGCTAGCGTTAGAGCAAGAATAAGAGCGTGCGTAATGAGGAGAGCTAAAGCACTTGGATGCAAAATGGCGAAGAAGAAAAAGGATTCTGTAGATGAAAACACCACAGCTCAGGAAACAATGCATAAGAAACATATTACTGACGAGAACACGATAAGAGATATAGTAAAAGGAGTATACGAGGATACTATTAAAGAACACAAGCAACGTCTTGAGAAGCTCGAACAAGCCAGTAAGGAACTTTTGGTTAGGTTAGAGAAGATTGAGGAAGAGCTCAAAAATATAGCAAATATGAAAGATGAAGATCTAGTTGATACAATTTCAAGTCTCACAACTGACAATGTTAACCTCAATAATAAAGTGGAGCTTCTGGCAAAGAAGCTATATACTACTATGTCAATTCTGTTAGGTGATTTAGAACAGAAGGACAATTTCAAGTTCAATGATTATGTAGAAGATATAACGGCGGAGCTATCTCTCCCAGAGGTAATGGAAAAGATAAAAGATATGGAAGAGGCTATTAATAAGAAGATAACTTCCAAAAAGAAAACTGCAAAACAGGATCTAGAAGACAACGAAGTTCAAACTCCTGGAGCGAAAGCAGTTTTAGAATTCTTCAACATGATTGACGGAAATAAAACAAAGGATTAAAAGGGAGGTAAGATATGATTAAGGATCTTTACGGACACACGACAAGCATGCCATTCAGAGATGCTCCTGATAAGTTTAAGAGTTCAAGGCTTAGAGGGCAGATACATGCAGGGGAAGAGCCTACTGACGTTTTCTATCCACTAAAGGCTCTTCCTATAGCTTTCTTGGATGTGGAAACACAGGATCCGGTAGTGATTGCAAAAGGAACAATTGTGTCTGCTTGGGGGCATTTTACTGAGAATACTCATATTCCAGTTCCTGCTTCTTCTGGAACTATTCCTGTTTATGAGGCTGTGGGAAATGGGACTATGAATGTTAATATTGATACATCTTTCTGGGGATATCCAGATGCAATAGCTGCTCTTTTAGTGCCGGCTAATGGCGGTACGGCTGTTACTCTCGACTACTCCCAGTATGATATTGACTTTGGTACTTATGATATTGAGGGTAACAAAGTTACTGCCAGTACTTCTGGGCTTGTTGTACCGGCCAATATTCCTATTGGTATTGTAGTGCAGGACGTATACTCTGATTTCAGAGGCAAGTATCTTAACTACTATAACCCTTTCAGCAAGCCAATAGGCATTCTGAGAAAGGCATACATAAATATACCATTTGTTGCAACCGATAAATTCAATGATGAGTACAGTGCAACCTTCACAGATGATGCAATCTATGGTAATCTGTGGAAAGTATACGCATTTATATATGATGAATCAACCGACCTTACTCCTGGAGCATTTGTTAAATCCGACACACATGGAAAGTTTATCGTAGAAAGTGATAATACTAGCGCAAATAGGACAATTCAGACTGTTGGTAGGATTTATACAGTTGATAGCAGGTTCCCAAAGGGATTACTGGAATACGTGGATACGTATCCTGGTTCAATGGTTACCGGTACAGATACTGGCGGTCTCCCAGATATGCTCTTTGTTTTCGCCCATCAGGCGATATATTACGCAACAGGTTCAACTCCATCTATTCAGGACGTTGTTAATGCGGTGAAAGCTGGTATCTTCGGAATTGCAAACATTCAGGTAGATGTATAAGTTGAATATAGGTACGAAGGAGGATAACAATGAATAAGATTAAATTTATAGATGAAAGATCCCCACTCACGGGAACCGACAAGGTTAAATTTGACACAATTCTTAGAGCATTTAAGGAAGACGGTTTTACAATAATTGCTAATGATGAAGGCGAGAGGTCAACTAGGCTGAAGATAAATGATGTTCTTATGACCCCAGATTTTGCTAGATTTATACCAAAAGTTATTCATACTATAGTTAGGGAAGCGCAGGAACCAAGGATGGTTATTACACAAAACCTCTTCCAGAAAGTTAATCTTGAGACAGGTAGAAGTATTCAGATCGGGGCAATCGGTGCAATGCATGCATCGATTATTCCAGAAGGTGGAGTGTGGCCTACTGCTTCTCTTTCTCTCGATGATACTGGAGAAATGATCCAGCCCGTGATGGTACAGAAGCATGGTCTCATGCTTCCTGTTACTCATGAAGTTTTGGAAGAAGATCAGTGGGGAGTACTTAACATATGGCTTAGAGCAGCCGGGCGCGCTCTTGCTCGTCATAAAGAGCAGGAAGCAATGAAACTCCTCAATGAGATGGGGTATACGCTCTTTGATAATGCAAATCCTGATAATGCAGAATACGGATCTACATCTGGTAGAGACATAAATGGTGCCCAGAATGGCGCGATGACATTTAATGACATGATCCAGATGTATGGCTATCTGCTTATGAGAGGATTTGTTCCAGATACGATAGTTATGCATCCTCTTGCATGGATGGTATTTGCAACAGATCCACTTATGAGAGAGTTAGTCATGAAGAACGGTACTGTAGCAAGTCAGCCATTGCCAAACGGCGAACCTACACCAAGTTGGGGTTCTACTTTGCAGGGATTTGGCCCTAGATATACGGCTACCGGAACGGGCCCCGGCAATGGCCCCGATGATATCTATGGAAAGTTTGGTGCTTCAGCATATACTACGAGTCTCAATCCTCTTGGTGCAACATTCTATGCAAAACCTGATTATCTTCCAGTTCCTATCAAAGTTCTTGTAACTCCTTTTGCATACTTTAAACAGAATGCAGGTCTTGCCGGAACTCCAGCAGCTGGAGCAGCTGCTTCACACGTGATTCTTGCGGATTCTAGCGCAACAGGTGTTCTTGTTCAGAAATCTCCGATTAGGACAGAAGAGTTTGACGATCCTAAGAGGGATATTAGAAACCTCAAGATTGGAGAAATCTACGGATTCGCAATTCTTGAACAGGGCAAGGGTGTCACAGTAGCAAGGAATGTTGTCCTCACCAAGCACTACAACTTCGATAATGTTAATAGTGTTACACTTGCTCCTATTTCAGGTGTAACATTAGTTTCATAACTGATATATTCGTAAGGCCGAGGGTTATCAATAACCCTCGGCCAATCACAATAAACAAGGAGGTTACGTGGGATTAACAATAAACGGCAAAGAAGTCCGTGTTATTGTTTTAAATACGAATAATTCCGTATTTTTCAACGACGAGAAGAGTGGTGTATTCTTAAACGCGATGGCAGGCAAAATATACGAAATACTCGACCCAGAGTCCAAGAATGACTTTGAAACAATCAAGAATGCAATAAGACGTGGAATATTGCTTGGTTTTACTCCAGGTGGTAAAAACATAATCGAAAATGTTACAGCTCCATATGATGATGTAAGAAAGCTTATTCCTGGTATAGAACAAGAGTTAGGATTACTAAAGTTACAAAGCGATCAAAAAGCTACTAATAAAAATGACCATAAAGAGCAACATAGACGTATACACAAACGTAAAAATACCTCTTCCCTTGCGGAGGAACTTCTTAGCAAGCTTAGATCAGATGAGGTAAGGAATGTAGTTAAAACATTGAACGATATAGATTTGTTAAAGGAAATGATTGACTTAGAATTCAAAGGAAAAAGAAGGAAATCTATACTAAAGGCTCTACAGTCGAGACTAAACGTACTAATGAGCGGTAAGTCTGGCGAAGTTGTAGTTGAAAGAGTTGAAGAAGTTATTATAAAATAATATGGCATTTTTTAGCGTAAAAGCTACAGATCCAAAGAATTATTCTGCTAACTTTCCGATAAGCGGAACGATATATGTTACGTTCAGTAAGGACGTAGAACTAGAGTCCATTAACGATTTCACTGTTTACTTGACAGAAGATCGTGACGATATACATATTCCAATAGAACGTAATTATAATAGAGAAGAACTAACGTTAGAAGTTACTCCTAAATCATTCTTAGAATACGGAAAGACGTATACATTAACGCTAGTAGGTACTGCTAACTTCTCGTTACCTGTTGCGGACGACGTAGCAATTAAGAGTACAGATGGCGATGTATTATATCCGTCTTATTATTTGTACTTTAGAACAGAGGAATACGAAGAGCAAGAAGAGGAAGAACAAGAAGAAGCAATAGTAACTCCTGAAGAATATATAGAAGAGATAGAAACAACTACGTTTAAAGTCATAGGTAGCGCACCAGAAGACGGAGCATTCAATATAGACCTCAAAAAAGATTTTAATAATAGCATTTTTCTTTATCTTAATGATGATCTGGCGTCTGAGTATGTAGGAGCTTATTTAAACGGTGCTGTCCTAGGAGATGATTATTACGGAAATGTATCGGATCTATTGTATGACGCAATAGTAGTATACAGATCACACATTCTTTCATCTTCTATTGAAATAATAACTCCGTTAGAAATAGAGTATGTAGAATATTTAAAAGCAATTAAGGTAGTATTAAAAGACGAAGATGTATTACCAAATTACGAATATACAATAGTAGTAAGTAGAGGGGGAATTGCAGGAAAGAATTACGGGACGCTTGCATATGAGTTTAAGATGTCCTTTACTACATTGTATTCTCCTTTATATGTAGACCCAATGCTGATATTAATGGAAATTAGTGAGGCTGTTCCTAATATAGATATGGATTCGATATATAGAGTAATCGTCGAAGATTCGTTAGACGCAGCAGATAAAAATATTATTCCATTACCAACTACTAGCGGAATAATTACTTATTACAATGTACATCTTAACGAAAAACAGAAACAATATATTATATGTAAAGTAAAATATGATATTCTAAGAAACATTGCTTTAGGTAGGAGCTTTGGACAAGGAAGAAAGCGGCTTGGAGATTTTGAAGTAGCAGTAGATGTAGATCCTAGAGCATTATTGCCATTATTAGATAAATTTGAAGAATGCTGGACTGGCGCTCTAGTAGCGATGAAAATAGATAAGTTTGTAAAAGCACCTATCATTTCAAAAAATGATCCAAGAGCGCCATGGCAAGTGTGGCCAGATAGAGGATACAGGCATACAGGAGGGTTTAGGAAGCAGCGGACAAATTGGACGTATCATGCTAGAAGAATAGAAGGTGAGGAATATTGAGCAGATACCATAGTTTTGATAGGTATAACAAATCGTTCTACTCTATAGGAGGTAATAGAATAGACCTCCGTTCGGAATTTAAACAACTGTTAGAAAAATATGGACAATGGGTAATAGTAAGACACTCTCTAGGAATACCATCGGATACTTACGATGAATACTATAACGAGTCTGCTGTCGGAGCTGAGTATAAGTATGTTGATATCTTAACATTAGCAAGATTTACATACTATGGAATGCATTCTGGTAGAGGTGATTTGGAAGAGGAGATACCTGCGAACTTATTGACTCCACAACCTATTTTTTATATACCTAATGATGTACATATAACGGAGAAAGATATTATTTTTACATTAGTTGAGGAGAAGAGTTACGGTGACAAACCAGAAAAAATAGATCCAGTACGAGATTATAAAGAGAGATATGACGTTACATTAGTAGTACCTATGAGAGCAGATCTCGGAAGGATAGAATACTATGCAGTATATGTTAAGGGGAAGAAGTAATGAGTACAGTTTTAATAGATAGATATGTACTATCTGGACTTGTTAATCAGTGCTATGAGATAAATCGTACGAGATTGTCTGGTATAGCCGATGAATGGGACTTTTTTAGAATGGTCGGAGAAGTAGTGAGTGCACATCTAGGAGATAGAGTAGAGTATACACAGATTTATCCTGAATATTTACGAAGAAGATTGCATATGGATCCTGCAGAATTGACCAACCAACAACCATCAATGGGCATATTTAAACCAGTTATTACTTATAGAGTATATAGAAAACAGCCTTCATCTGGTTCTAGATTCTTTTCTGAAATTTCTGAATTAAGACCAAAAGAATTTGATGTAGTTCCGACAACCATAGAATACTACGGTAGAACAATTAGTGGAGTTATACAAGTAAGCATACAACATTTCGATGTACTTACTTACTTCGAAATATGGGCAGAAAAGAACGAAGAATTACAGAACTTAGTTAGAGACTTTGAAAGATTAATGCATATATACACTCCTATATTTATAAAAAATGGAATCGTTAGAATAGCATACTGGGAAGCGGAACAACCAAGGTCTGAGCTATATAGCGCGCAAGGAATAAATAATTATGTAGTTTCTTATGCCATAAGGGTACAACAGTTGACATTCAATACAGCACCTATCATTGAGAAAATAGTAGTAAATACATACTATGGTAGTTATGATAACTGAGCTAAGAGGAGGTAAATATGGAGATTAAATCAAAAATCCAGGACTACAACTTAAATGCAACTAGGAACGTTCCATATGATACGCGTTCTGTTCTTATTATAGGAACTGCAGCAGATGGGCCTGTAAACACTCCGGTACGCATAAATGATTTAAAGGACGCGAGGGAGATATTTGGATCTCCAAATGATGGGACGCTAGTAAAAGCTATCTATGAGGTATTCTATTCTACAAATGGAGTCAGACCTGACGTAAGAGCAGTCAGAATTGGTGGAGGAGCCTATGCTACATTACAGATAGATGAGAAGTCTACCGGAACTGGAAGAGAGGCTCCTACAAGTGGAATGTACGCATTAAAATTAGAAGCTCTTGTACCTGGAGAGATATACAATAATGTTACTATCAAAACGGCTATAGTGAATAACAGGCTGTCAATCGTTATTTACAATCCGAAAACTGGTGTAGAATCCGTATATACATACAGTCCGAATCCCGATACATCTGCCGATGTACATAGTGCTGTAGAATTGGCAAACATGATCAATAATGATACCAATCTCAATACTATTATAAGAGCTACAGTCCCTAATTTAGAAGCATACTACGAGATAGATCTCACTCAGAACATGACATCGTTAGTCGATGCATATGATACATCTGAGGGTATAGTGACTCTAACTCTGAGTGGTTTGCCTTACACAGATGGAATTATAGATAATACGAGAGATCCTTATGATGGTAGGAGTAAAAAGGCTCCAGCCACTGCTTTAGATAAAATAAGGACTCTTAGTAGAGTATATGAGTTAGCAATAGCAAACCAGTTAATAGATGGAGAAGGGGCTAGTAGTTTTCAATTGTTAGGTCCAGTTCTTGCTCTTGATACTACTGTTAATCCTATTCTGCCTCTTGATGCAGATCTTACGGATGCGACACATAAACAATATAGTGAATTCAGGCAAATTATAAGGAGGAAATATGTAGGTACCGTATCTGATGCAAGTACATTTTCTGGTACCATGAAGATGGATCTCTACCTTCCTCCTAATGTTTCTGAAACAGGTTCTAATGATTGGCTTGGAGATTACGTATCTGGAGTAGATATGCCTGATTGGTATGAATCACATGTAGATTACGTATATGATGATTCAAGAGATCTCGTAATAGTTTATGTAAAAAGAGGAGATACGTTCCAGCCAATTAACGATCTTCTAGGAATAGATGACAGAACAAGTATATACTCTTTGTCTTGGGATTATAACGAACGTAAACTTACAATAACATTTGAATCTTTTGTTAAGAATCATCTTGAAGATGGAGATGAGATATACATTGACATAGATACGGTAGTTGGCGTTCTGACCAAGGTAGATAGCATTGGGGCGGTTAAAAACGCAGATGACTTTACGAAATACTTTGTGGCAGGAAATACTATATATTTTGGTGATCCGCTTCCATCACCTATAACTATAACATATTCATATAAGCGTGAATATGAGGTAGGATCTGATGTTGAATTAGCTGACCCAAAATCCGGAAAATTAAGATTTATCAATACGTTTATGCAACCAGGATTCTATAACGTAGACCCATATAAGGATACTACGTATACTGAACTCATATGTCACGGAATTACACTCAGGGTTGTAGAAGCTACGGGTTTGTCCGATTACCTGGAGGCGGAAAGTCATCCATATGCTAATAGCGGTAGTAAAGTAGCATCTACTGCTGCACTAATGAGAGGGGGATATGCAGATAGGGATAGACCCCCAGTTACGAGAAAACCACCTGAAATTCCGGATGCACAGAGTTGTTATTATGTTACCCATAGTACCAGTGTTCTGAAATTTCCTATGTGGTTGGGATTGGAATATACATATGAACCTGAGGAAATGGATCTTACGAGTGCTATGTCACTTTCTGGTGGGTCTAATGGAACAAATCTCTCTACAGAAACTATGTACAGGGAATTACAGAAGACATTTGAATCCCTCGTGAACTTTCCTGCCGATATCGTTACCTTAACTGGTGCATATTTCGATGACTATGTTAAAGTGTTTAACGAATATACCGGCGTTGAGGAATACAAAAATGCAGGTATACATAAACTGTTTGCAGAGTATTTGTATAATCTTTCCCAAAATGTATCCGAGACAATAGGAGTAATGGCTTTAAGACCACTGACGGGAAATCTTACTGCTAAGTCAATAAATGAATACTATGAAAGACTCATAGAAGTAAAATATAGCGATCCAACTAGACCGGCAAATGTTATGGCGGCAACTGGCGATTACAAGACAAAACATCTCGTAGTTACAGCATTTGAGCCTATAGTGAACTATCCTGTATCAACGGTTCCATATAGTACAACCGGTGAGGCCATCTACACTGGAATACTTATGTCTCTGAAACCTAACGAGACTCCTATTAATCAGAGATTGAAAGTACAGGGCATGAGGTATCTCTTTACAAATGAACAGCTTATTAAACTTGCTGAAAAGAGGTATACAGTAGTAAAGTTCTTACCAAACTTCGGATTTAGAATAGCAGCAGATCCAACTCTTGCTCCATACGGATCAGACTACTCTATGTTGTCTACGCTTATGGAAGTATTCGAAGTTTCAAATGGTATAAGAAATCTTGCTCAGAGATACCTCGGTAGTAAAAATACCGAAGCTATTAGAACTTCATTGCAGCAACAGATTGACAAATATCTAGCGAATGTTGTTAATGCAGGTGTCGTAAGTAGAGCATATGCAGTTGTAAGGACAGATTCCAATAAGATAATACTTGGCGAGCTCGATATAGATCTTACAATAGTACCTGCATTTGAGATCAGAACTATAACGATAAATATAAAAGTAACGGCTGGCTAAAGTAGGTTACGTACAATTACTAATAATTAACGTAAGCGCAGGGTTGCTAATCCCTGCGCTTTTTGTTATAATAGAGATGAAGATGGCATGAAGCCATCTTCATGTACAAACTTAGAAAAGGAGGTGTCACCATGGCCAGTAATTTTGGAGGACTTGGAATCGACGGTAACGTCAGCGACGTAGCAAGAAGCTATACGTCGTTTGGCGGAGCGGACATTAATCTGATTATCGGAACATACCTTCTGGGTAACGCACAAGGTATTTCTTTTTCGGTTACTCGTGAAGTTCGCGACCCTGTATGGTAACATACAGAGGAAAAAGGCGGCTTCTACGGTGAAGGCCAATGAGCTAACGCCGTACCGTATCTCGCGTACTGGAAATCAGTACGGTCTGACGAGCGGTCTACAGACTTTGTTCTTGAACTCCGAAAAGAGGAGGTTTCTATGAGCAACAACGCAAAACGCGTTAAAATTATTAATTACGTAAGAGATCACTACAAAAAAATGACTAACACTCAGTTAGCGAAAAAGCTTAACGTACCTGTCTCTTTTATACAAGAGATAAAAGCTAAGCATGGTTTCGTAAGTAGATCTCCATGGACTGAAGACGAAATACGACTGCTAAAAGAGAACTATAGTACGAACCCTGCCGTATTTGATCTATTTCCTGACAGAACAAAGCAGGCAGTTATGACAAAGGCAGCAGAATTAGGACTAAAAAGAGAAGTTAATGTTCGCAAGTACACATACGATGAACATGTATTCGATACAATTAACAAGAGATCTGCGTCCTTGCTTGGCATAACTGCTGCAAAAGCATATATATACGTAAGGTTAAATAGAATTGAATACAGAACTGATCATGCTAGAAGAGATGCATTACAGCTCATAAAAACGTTGTATGAAACAAATATGCCTATATATACATATGAACAATACATAGCTCTTGTCATCAGATATCCAGAATTAATAAGCAAAGTTGTAGAATTGTTGAAAGTAGGCAAAGAAGAGAGTCCTGATATACCGGATGAGTTCCTAAAGGATTTTGTTGTAGGGTATCTTGTTCTAGGAGGTAAGATAGCGTATAAGACTCCAAGGGTTAGATTTTCTGGACATGACAAATATATGAAGTTAATAGAACGATATATGGATAGTATAGGAGTAAAAGGTATCAAAACCGAAGAAGATGTAGATAAAGTTTCGCTTGTTATAAACGGAGATGATGCACTTAAAATGCTAGAATATATAATGAAGAATAGTTATGAAATGGTAGATTCGTATACTCTTACAAGATACAATTTGTTGCTCAAACATAGCAGTAACTCTGCTAACGCCGCCCTCCACGAAGATGTGGATGAAGAAATAGTCGATGGCAATAAGCCACGGAAAAAGCCCCAATCTATGTCCTCGGTGCTGTCAACCCCCTCAGCTTCAGTAGGGGCAAGCGTAGGTAGCGATTCTGCGCTTGTAAAAGGAGCTCAAAACGGTGAAACTATCAATAATGGAACTACAGTAGACGTAGAATCTATTATTGATACAACACCGTGGGTAAGTCATCTGGTAACAGATGAATCCCGTAACGACTCAGTATCTATACTCGAACATAATAAACACTTCTTCCCTAGAAACATGTCTCAACATGAGAAAAAAGCAATCTTGATATTTCTATTGAGGCATTTGTATGACAAGTATGGTAAAGTAACATGTCGGATGTTAAAAGACCTAATACCTAATAAGAATCTAAGTAGGGTATATGAGCGTACTTTTGGATCGTTTAATAATGCGTTACAAGCAGCAGGTATACCAATAAATAAACATCATAACTATACAGATGAATATCTGCTAGGACAACTAAGGAAGTTCTATAACGAACACGGATTTATAACATATGATTTCTTCAATGATAACAAAGACTATCCGTCTGCAAGTACGATTGAAGAAAGGTTTGGCTCATGGTCAAACGCTCTACGTATGGCGGATATTCCTGTAGAGAGAACTGGAGCATATTTCGGGAAAACGTGCGTAGCATTAGACGGGCATCTTTGTGACTCTATAGGAGAGCGCGTTATAGATGATCTACTATACAACAACAATATTAGGCATGTTTTACACTATCCATATCCTCATCATGACCTTTATAATGATAAGCTCCTTCTGAAAAGTGACTTTTACCTACCAGATAAAGAGTTATATATAGAATATCTTGGGATGCAGGATGTAAAAGGTAAAATAGGGAAAAAGTATAGAGAGTACATTTCTAGGAAAAAGATGTTAGCTAAAGAGTATGATTTACGTATCCTGTGGATAGGAAAGCAAGATATGAGACGCATAGAGGATATAGTAAAGGAGATTAAAGATGCGTAATACGAGTATAGATACTGGACGATTCCTTGCATGGAATCGTAATACGCTCCCAGACTTAGGCAAGAAATCTAAGTCTGATGGTATAGTCTATATAACACCTTCGATATCAGAAGGTTATAAGGGAATCGCTGGATCACTTGTATTTGTGATCCTTGACAGAGCAGCACTGTATGGACTTATGCAGAGGGCTAAGTACGCCCAAAAAGAGTATGGGAATGACCCATACTTGCAAAATGCATTTCTTGGCCAGGAAGACACCGGTGACAGGATGGCAGCTGTTGGAGAAATAGGAGATGTCGGCATGAATGCCGCTACTCCTGTTTATCCTGATCAGCTCCTTCAATCGGGAGGCTCGGTTACGGAAGTAGCCGATGAAAATCTCGTTAACTGCTGGGACACCCTTAGAGCCCCACTGCCACAGCGGAGTTCGAAAGAACAAACGCAATGGCTTGAAAAGTGTGGGGATTGGGTAATCAGCAGCCAAGCCCCTAAGGTCTATGGGACTATGGGGAAGGTTCAGAGACTAGGGAGGAATCCATGGGTCAAATAAGAGGCTACGATAGGAATCAAGTACTAATTGGGACTCTGTTAGGTGATGCAACGCTTATAGTAAGTTCCCACAAGAAGAGAAAAGCAGCACTAAGAGTGAAACATAAAGACGCTAATGAAGATTATATAATGTGGCTATTGAAATATTTAGAACCTTATGCGACGAATGGATACTCAATAAGAATAGAAACAGATAAGAAGACCGGAAACGAATATAGAGTGTTACATATTAATTCTACTCGTAAATTGTATTACATGTGGAAACGTTTTTATGTAGTAAATCCAGCTGCTAAAAGCATCTACACTTCCGGAATTAAAAAGATAAAACCACAGATATTAAACAGTATAGGTGAACTAGCTCTTGCAGTATGGTACATGGATGACGGATGGCTGGACGTGAATATAAATGAGCGTGATAATGTCAACAGGATAAGAATAGGTCTTGCAACGTGTGCATTTACAGAACACGAAAATAGATTACTAATGGGAATGCTCAAAAAGAAATTTGGAATAGAGGCGAATATGTATAAGCGACATAACAAATATCCTTACTTAACTTTAAATACTGAGGCTGCTCTTAAGTTTCTAACTATCGTGTACAAATATGTATATGAGGTAGAGAGTATGAGATATAAACTGGAAATACCTATCTACAATCCTCATAGACATGTCTTAATAGAAGCCATGGAATCCTTCCGCAAAGCGAGATACCCTTCAAAGGGTAATGATATAGTCCAATCCTTTCCGAAAGGAGAGAGATAGAATGCCGTTTGATATTACTGTCACCGGTAGAAATGAGCTTGGGCAAGCAATGAGTCTTGCCATCTATGGCGTGGAATTCCTCAACCATGGTCAGGGAATTTCAACGGAAGACCTGACAATAGAAGATCAGTATACGTCGAATGCGGGCGCTACGATTCTCGTAAGAGATCGTAGAAACCACATGAACTGCTGGGACACCCTTAGAGCCCCACTGCCACAGCGGAGTTCGAAAGAACAAACGCGATGGCTTGAAAAGTGTGGGGATTGGGTAATCAGCAGCCAAGCCCCTAAGGTCTATGGGACTATGGGGAAGGTTCAGAGACTACAGCATGTGGCATCCCTGTCTAGGGATGGTGATATAGTCCACTCTTCATCGAAAGATGAAGAAGAAAGTGTCGTTGCTTCTAACATGGTTGATTGGGTTCCCGCTCAGCCAGTTCCTGGTCAAGCAAATGATATGGGAAGTTCATTCGGTAATACTGTTCCACCCAACTTTTTGGGAGTTTAATGGTTAAAGTTCCTGCGAATACTGTTACTAGTAGTATAGCATCCGTTGGGGGATTTTCCCCCACGGATGCAATCCTTATAGCGTATGTCCCCAACATAGGACAACCTATAGCAATGACTACTGTCCAATCATTATCGTATTCTATACATAGAGAGAAAAAGTCAGTAGTACCGTTAGGAAACTCGTATCCAAGATTTGTCATAAGAGGTTCTAGGACTATTGCTGGCAGTATGACGTTTGTACTAACACATGAAGATCCGCTTCTAGCGTTATCTAGTAGAATGAAAATGGATTCAGATTTCGGTCTACTGTATACTCCACTTCCAGATATGATAACGCCATTTGACATAGTTATGATTTTGCAGAACGAATACGGAGCTGGAGCATATCTACGTTTATATGCTCTTGATATAACAGATTACGGAGCCGTCGTTGCAGAACAGAACGCATATGTAGAAATTACTGCTACATACATAGCTAGAGATATAGATCTATTTATACCTACTAGTTCTAAATGGTATTTAGATAACGACAATGTATGGAGAAAAACGACATTATTTATAGAAGAACCATCATCTGATAAATTCGATTTCAAAGGAATACTGAATGAACGTGCACTATTATTAGTTGGATACGATCGTATGAAACTCATAGCAAATACTTCTATTTCTAATGTAGAAGAAATACCATCTGACGAAAAAGTACACTATTATGATAAGGATTCTGCTACTATAAGAGAAATTACTTCTAGGAAGTTTTATGAACTGGATACGGGCAAAAAAAGCACAATAATAAAGGCTACCAAAGCTAGGATAGACGAACTTGAGACAATAATAGAGAACTATAAGGAATCCCAACGTATTCCTCTGAATATAATAGAAAGATGGCCAGATGATTATAGACGCGAACTTATAAACCTTGGATATTCAAGATTAACATACCAATACTAATATGGATAGAGTAAACGAAAAAATACATATACATAAAGGATATTTACGTGACGGATATTCTGGAGCACAAGTAAGAGTGTTCTTCGGAGATATTTTAATGGATGATATTGTAGCTTTGAGCTGGAACGCTTCTAATCAAAAAACTCCATTATATGGTTATAATTCGTCATCTTACGATGCTGTAGCAAATGGAGTATTCATAGTAGAGGGATCGTTTTCTGTAGTCTTTACTGAAACTGCGAAAATGGAATTGATACGTCGTGCTTTACGAGGAGAGTTTACAAATGAACGTTATACAGTAAACATCTATGGAGAAAAAGAAGTAAATAAAGGACGATACGTTGAAGGAGAATATGATTTATATGGTAATGTTCCAAGACCTACTCCTGCTGTTGGATATACGGAATCTGCACCTGGAGGAGTTAAGTCTCCTGTTGCGTATATGAAACGGATAGAAGATATCTTAAGAAATGAGAATTGGTCATTATCAGTATATGAAGATATGGCAGAAAGAATGGAAGATTTTCTCTGGGGAGGGAAGATTTTTAGAGCCGTTGAAAAGGAATCATTAGCTACATGGGATAAGAATATAGCAAGACTAAGAAGAGTAGATGAACATGACTTAGAATATGATCCAGTAAGAGATGTTAGCCGCATTCTTGTAGGAGATGGAAACGTATTCAACATAATACTATTGTACGGTGACGTAAATGATCCTGCATCGGAACATACTGTAAAAACTATTTATGATGTACACATAACTGGCAGTTCGCAAGAACTCATTACAGATGACGTTGTAATAGAAACATATTCATTTTTTGCAAGAGATGCAGATGCCGCTATCGGTCATTTAGTACTACCACAAATTAGTGAAGATTTAAGAGGATTAACAGATATTCCGTTTAAGGTTGGAGAGAAACGTAAGAAAATTTCAAAAGGAGAAAAATTGCAAGTAGATATCTCACTATACGTAGAAGAAGATCCTACTAATGCAGATAAAAATACTATTACAAAAGGTACCTTTATACTTTCTGGATACGAAGGAATTGTGTTTAGAGGAGGAGAGGATATTATATCAATAGAAGAATTTAGTAGTAGAATGGATACATATATAAATAACGGAGGGTTGAAATCTTTTGCCACATCTGCTAACATTACAATATATGACGATCCTATATACAGAGTACATGTTAGGATCTATAAAGCGTTTAGTGGAACTCCATCCGAAATAACAATATACGAAAAGGATTTCATGGTAGTTAATGGAAATATAGTGACATCAACTTCAACAGGAGGTTAACGTATGAATGATTTTGAAAGCTTTATAGCAGAAGTAAAGGAAAAACTAAAAAGTGAGGGGAAGTTACCAAAGTTAGCGAAGATATCTATAAATGATACCGTATATGTAGTCAGGGGTTTTAATAGAAAAGAATGGTTAGAATTTGCTAACGAGGCAATTGACAAAGGAGTACAATTAGAAAGTCCTGAGTTTGAGGAACTTACAGTTAGTAGGATGTTAGTGTATCCTGATAATATATCCTTTGATTCATTAGAAGCTGGAATATCAACTACATTGTTTGATCTTATTATGCAGCTATCAGGATTTACTGGAAATTCTGTATCAGAACCAGAGTTTATTTAATATGAGATGGTCAATAGAAAAGAATTATACTCCAGATTCAAAGGTGAAGTATTTAAGGTTACCGTTAATGGTAAAGAGTATATTTTTAGATATCCCTCCGTAGGAGAATATGTATACTATTCAACTCTCGTCAGAATAAATCTTCGCGCTGCTTCTAACTATCTTGTATCGACATGTATCATATCTCCAGAAGATTTAGATTTCAACGATATACGTCTCGAACAATTAGCGAATATAATTTTAGATAATTATCTATTATCAGATCCATCAAGGTTAGAAGAAAATGTAGAGAAACTTAAAAGTGAGTTCTCTAATGGTTATCCATACGAATTAATATTATTAAAAATATCGCAAGTGTTTGGCATTCCGTATACTGAAACATTAAATTTCACGGATAAGGACTTCGTAAAGTATACAGCATTACTATCATATATGGAAAGCGGAGATATTAAAGAAAAAGAATTAAAAGGGGAAGTTCCAAGACAAAGTCCTGTACAACCGAATATAAGTATAAAAGGAGCAAGTAAAGACAATAAGAAAATAGCTTCATACGATGAACTTCCAAGGGGGGTATTAGAAGCAGTTAAAACTTTCAAGAAAAAACGGTATTATTTAGATTTAATCAACTGGTATATATCTCGTATCGAAAATGTTAAGAGAAATACCTCGTAGAGATCAGGTACCATACGATAACACTCATGAAGACAGAGCTAGACAATTTAATAGAGGCAGCTTTGGCTTAAAGGCTCTGAAGTTCATAGGTTCTTTAGCACTATGGACTTTAAGTGAACAAGTTATAGGTGGCGTAGCAGCAGGAATAGGCAGAGTTGTATCAAAAGCCTTTATCTCTACTGGATCGTCTAAAATTCTTGCTGAAGCAGCCAAAAAGGCAGCAGTAGCAAAACCGCTAGAAGGTATAGCAGGAGCATTCGAAAGACTTATAGCTGGTAAAGCTATAAACGCTCCTACTATGACAGAGCTAATGAGCAAGTACATAACACGTCTAGCGCCAGAGAATAGGATAGCTGGATTAGCAGTAAGATTAAAAACAGCAGCTAAAGAAGCAAGTTCTGCATATGCTTCAGTTAAAGATTTAAGAGGGTTAGGAAGATTATTATTCAAAGGTAGATTACCAAGCGGAACCAATGTTAGTAGAAGAGAGTTATTTGTAGGTACTCTTGCGCACATGTTTGGCAGTACATTTGCTACATCCTTTGCATGGTACGGAGCAAATAGAATTGCATATCCAGAAGCACATATGAATGCATCATTCAGACATCCAGTAGCACTTACAAAAGACTTTGCAAAATTCTGGGCTAGTACAGCATTTACATTTAAAGTAGGAAAGAAACTCTTAGGAGTAACAGTAGGCAGCGCAAAAAGAGCGGGATCTGTAATAGCAGCAAAATTTCCACATCTTGCGAGTGAGAAAATAATGAAAGCAGCGGATGCAATGCAATTTGCAATATATACGATGACAGATATTGCAAGAAGAACTAAGCAACACCTCGATGCATATCAGTCTGCTATAGCAAGTGCCGCAAGACAATTTGTAAAACCAATAGACTCTAGCTGGTCTCCTATTCCAGCTATTCGTAGAGCACGTGATACTTTTTTACAGGATCCTGAAATAGTAAGATTTAGAAGATTTAAACAAAGTCTTAGGCACAAATCTATGAGTGAAGCGGCTCTTGATTTTATAAATCATTATAGACGTATATATAATGATCCAAAGAAAAAATTTCTGTTTATATTAGAACATAACGAACATATGAGAACATTGGTACAGTCGGTAGCCGAGTTATATAAAGGAGCAATGGATCTTAGATTAGGAGATGATAAACAAAAATATAAGGAATTTGTTGAAGTTGCATTTACAAAAGGATTAAGAAGCTGGTATAGGAAACGAGCACCTAAATCTGTGTCGAAACTCGTAGGAAGAGGTAAGCCAATTAGATTTTCTAGAGCAGAAGCTATAGAGATAATGAAAATGGCAGGAATAGAAGAAGAGAAATTAGGGACAGCATCGGCTGGCGCAATATTAGAGTTTCTTGCAAGAAAACAAGGCATTAGAATACCGTATTTGTATAGACCAAAATTTTCTAATACAATCTTCGATTATGGTCTAGCAAGTCCTAACGAATTTGTACGTAGATTAATAAAGGGAATGACAAACTGGGGAGTTACTATACCATTTACAAGAACGACTTTATATCCATTAAAATTTTTCAATGTACATGACTTTGTATCTACTTCTCCATTAATTTACTATGTACCTACTGGCAAAGGTATTCCACAATTTGATAACGAACAACTATTACGTCAGTATATTCGTGTACGCAAAAATCAAGCAGGATTTATAATAGGAAATAGACCATATCTTTTTGATCTTAAAAATCTTGATAAAACCTTATCTGATGCTGTGAAGGAGTCTAGAGAAATTACTAGACGTAAAATGGTATTAGCTCACTTTAAACATGCAGATTTATTTGGAGAATCTAAAATAAGACTAAGAGCATTTCCTAGTAATACGGCAATAGCAAGATTATATAGTATTATGACAGGTACTAGATCATATGTACTGAAACCGCAAGAAGTAATATTCAAATCATTAGGAGTGGATGCGGAATCTAATAATACTCTATATGCTAGAATGACTAGATTCATACATGGTCGTATACTTAGACCATTACAATTAGGTCCATATGGTTCGATTCCGAGTGAAATAGAGCCGTTATCAATACATAGCGTATTCCATGTACTTTCTAATTACTTCTCTCCATATTCGCTTAGAAAACTATTTCAATTCGGTATGTTACAAGATTTAAGAGACAAACTAAATATTGACGCTACGAAATATAGAGGATATGCTCTTAGAGCTATTAGAGAAATAAGAAGAATGACAACGTCATATCTTAATGAGTCCTTTGATGTATTATCTAGACGTAAAGATATAACCCTTAGAACTGTAAGAGATTTTGTAAAGAAGAGAAGCGTAAAAGATATGGTAGCGCCCAAAAGTAGAGTCTTAAAGAATATAAATGCATACTCTGGTGATCCTAAGAAGGCAGCAAGAGCAATATTAGAATATGCATCTAATCGTGATTCTCCAATGAATCTGCCACTTCCGCAAGAGCTAATTCAACTGGCAGAAAATTTTCTATCTAGAGGAGAAAAATCTTTTCAATCTATCGTAGATCCTGGAAGTATAGCAGATAAATTATCAGTTGCTGCGTCAGTTGTAGAAGTTGCAAGAGCAATGAAGGGCGATGTACTTATGAAAGAATTTTCTTCACAATTAGAACAATTAGGTAGACAATTTGGAAGAAAAGGAGTAGGTAGAATATTTGATGTTATGGGAATTGAAGCTGGATACAGAGAAGCGTGGAGAAGGGTCGGACAAAAATTACGAGGAACCCCTGACTTTCCAAAAACAGGAAATATTGACTACTTTAGTTTGCCAGGAACTGCCGTTAGAGAACTATTTGCTATATTTAGTAGAGATGTACATCAAAAGGTATTAAGTGATGTATATAATTCGTCCACTCCTATCAGACGATTTTTAAATCTTAATCCGTTTGGCAGCTTATTAACTGCCGATGTGAGAGATATATATTACTTTACTGGAAGTAGAATAGCTGGGACTAGTAATCTGGATTTCGGTCCACTTCAATGGATACCAGTTAGAGCTACTGGCGGTATTAAGGAATTTATAAGTAGCAAATTTGCAAATTTAGAAGCAAGAAAGCAGTTAGCGAAGGTTTCTGGCACTGAACGATCAGAATATAGGTTTCTAGAAGATGTTGTTCCGTTGTACTTATGGGATAGATTTAATAGAGTGGGTTCTTCGTTTGGTTTATCGCTTAACACGCCACAATATAAAAGTGCAACGGATTTGTTGTTACGCGGAGTCTTTATGCGTAGAGTATTACCAATGACTGCAGGTATAATGATGTGGCACGGAGCAGATACATTTTTCGATTACTTCCCTCTCTTCAATAATACCGCATTAGGTGAAGGTCTAAATGTATTCCTTGGTAATATGGTAGCTAGATTTAATCTCGGTACAGCTAGATTAAGAGATTTAACAGGTATAACGCCTGCAGCTCAATATATGGAAGGTCTATTTCCGGGATCGATAAGTAGTCCATTATCAAAGGCTTTGAGAAATGTATTTACTCCAGCATTTTTCGCTTCTGTTGGTGCCAGAACATTAGGACCACAAGGCATGGCACTAGGTCTTATATTAGGACTTGGAGTAGATGCTGTAGTAAATATGACAGATCCTACAAAATCATATGAAGATTATAAGAAAGAATATGAAGGAAAGAAACTTGTTCCTTATAAAAGAGGAGCAGGATGGTTATTATCTAAGTCGAATTTTGTAGGTGATAAAATATACGCATTCGGTCCGTCGTGGTATGCTAAACTCCGTTCTCAATATAAGTATACTCCAGTACTTTACGGAAATAAATTAGAAGCTGCATTATTTAAACCGTGGTCTGTTCTTGACTTTAACCCAATAGGTACATTAATAGATCCATATCATTATGTGAAGAAACATTTTTATACTAGACCGTACCCAGTTACTAGTCCGGCATTTTCTGATCTGCCAATTGCTGGCCCGTTAGCAGCAGCGAGTGTAGGAAAATTTATAACTCCGGACCTCTTACTACATAAAGGAGAATTAGCAGATGCTTTCAGAGAACCGTTCTGGCCAACATTTACCGAATTAGGAATACAAAACCCAGACCTCAGTGCTTATCCAGGAATATTCATTCCTCCTAGATTGGTGTCTGGACCATATGGAGGTTATTCTAACTTGGTCTCAAACTATGCCGGAATATCATATTCTGGAAAATTACCTGCTCCAACTATGCCACATAGTGATCTGAGAACTGTATTTTCCGAAGCATTATATAGAGGATGGGGGGAACCTGGTGGATTATTCGGATGGATAACACAACTAAGGGGAGTTCCAGGTGAAGCAATGGCAAGATTACAAGAAGCTGGAATGATGACTAGTACTAGAAGAGCATTTTGGGAAAGTGAATTAGGTAATCTTGGATTTCTAACTGAGTATCTTAGGAGATATTTTCCTAATTTTTCAAATATTAATTTTACAGTTAATCCTATAAGAAATAGAATGCCAGATTGGATCCCTGGCGGAGATTTCTTCGTCGACTTCAAGATAGGAGATCCATTTACTAAGATGAAGAATGGAGAATTATTCTTACCCGGACCCGGTTATGAGAGCTGGCAAAGACCATTGAACACATTTCCTGCATATGCTAAATACTTAACTAAGCCTGCTTATGATATAACATTTAGAATGCTTGGTTTGTATAGACCAGATAGAGAAGAAATTATGGCTGAACGTATGGAAACTCCAATTAAAAAACTTATCTTAGATGAATTGGAGAGAAGGAATCTGTTAGTAAAAAGAGAAGCAGAAATCTATGATCCTATAACAAACGTAGAAGGAACAGTAGATGCTATCATTAGAAAAGGGAACAAACAAGCATTATTAGAAATAGCCGTACTTCCAAATGAAGACCTGCGCAGAGCAGAAGTTCTAGAAGGACTCAGACACGAAGTAAACTTCTTACAGAAGCAAGTAGGAATACCAGAAGCATTTATAATGGCTGTATCAGCAGAGAACCCTAGAATGAGTACTGTCGTTCCTCACTATTATTCAAGAAAAATGTATCAAGAAGATATAGCAAAATTAATGACAGCAAGAAATATTGCTATTGATTTATTACATTCTGGAGCAATATATAGTACCTGGGGATGGGGGTATTCACATCTTGATAGACTTAGAATATTAGGTAGATCTGCCCCGCTTGTATATTCTAATGAGTTCAAGAAGGAATTAAGAATAGTACAGATGCAGATACAAGCAGGAATACTACCAGAAGAAACAATTGAAGAAGTAAAGAAAATTACAGAACAACGTAATCTAATAATACAACAAAGAGAATATTATCCTCATAGATTTCTTAATCAAATTACCAATCCTAGTTCAAAATATCCGTTAGTAAATACAAACCAGAATATAAAAGCGGCAGCAGAATACAATATTTTAGAACGTACGTTGGGCGCAGCATATGAAGCTATTCAAGGTATCCCCGTACCGTTTATCTCAAGAAAATTTTTCCATTATTGGACACCGCTACAGGAATATGAAAGAAATGTAATACACAATACGCAATATGGATTGTGGAATCATCCGATAGAATCGTTCTGGTATCCTATGTGGTCCTCGTTAATGGCGAAGAGAGAACCTGTTGGTGGAGCTATGTCTGGGGCAACAATAGGATGGTTATTCGGCGGACCTGGAGGAGCGGCAGTAGGTACAACGTTTGGCGTACTACATAGTACAATAAATATGTTTACTAGAAGACCATACGTAAGTGGATCAATTCTAAAACAAAGGGAAATACAGAGAACCTTTGATACTATAGAGTATTATAAGAATAAGTCATACTTTGATGCGACAGGATATTCTATGTTCGCTGAAAACATGAACCGTACTCTCATGGGAATGTATAATAATAGAAAATTTACGTTAAGAGACTTAATGAGAGCTGCATATAAACCAGATAAGTCTTACATATTACCATTATATTATACTACTGATCCAAAAGAACGTAGCATGATAATGAGGGAACTACCTCCAGAGATAGGAAGACCGTTGCAATACTTGTGGGAACGTAACGATAGAGAAAACAGGAACATACATTTTAATCAGTTAAATGCATATGCATCGCAATATGAAAGCGAAATGTTATCTAGAATTCCTGGCGGAGATTGGAGCGGATGGGGCATAGACAGCAATGTGGAAGATATAGAAGTAGAATTCATGAACATGAAAGGATTAGATCCGCACGTTGCAGGTTTAGGATGGCAACAACAACTACTGCGAATACAGGCAAATAAAGTAAACATTAGAAAAGCTGCAGCGGAGCTTAATAACAGAGTTACATATCACACTGCTTATCATATGGATACAATGTCATTACAACATACAATACAACGTATCCTGTATAATAGTGGCGTATCTGCTTCTGTGCAAGTAACACAGTATCCTGGACCTGACAGGGTCGTAGTAATAGTAGAGTAAAATGAAAAGGAAACAAGCACGATATAAATATACGTACGTAGACGAAATAAGAACAACGCTAGAAGATATAGGACGTACTATTGCGGCCAGGACGTATAAATTCACGATAGATCTTCCTGGTATAAAAGATTTTCTATATAGAGAATATTTCGAGGAGCTACATCACAAAGCTGCAAGATTTTATTCCAAGCTAAAACGCGAATCTCCACATATAGTATCTGACAGAGATGGAAGCGTAGTACGTAGTATATATAGTCAAACACATTCCAGAGCCGTAAAACTAATGATGAGCAGTATTGCTATTCCTTCGCCAGACGTAAAAACGGAAGCAAAGGAATGGACGAAAAGATACATCGTCAAATACGCTACAGGTATCGGTACATGGTATAACGCTAGTAAGAAGTACATAGTAGAACAAAGGTCGCGTTTAGCTGGTCTTAAAGAAGGTGCAGCATTTATGAAAGATAAAAGATTACAGCGAGCCGCTAGCAGATTTGTAGCAAAGTTAGTACAAGCATTGGTTCCAGATTTTGATCGTAGATTCAAGAACGATAATACTATAATATCATTAGAGAAACATCTGAGCTATATGGTATCTAGAGCTATACATGATATTGCGAATGTGTACGCTAGATTAGCGTTAGGCGATAAATATAAGATGTATGGAAGGAAGATAACAGATATCTTATATGATAATTTCTCATATATTTTTGAAGAGCATGTTCCGACAAATTCCATTAGATATATGATAGTAAAAAGAGCCGTGATGAAACAGTTGTACAATAAATATACTCTTAGCGGAGAAAATAAGCAACACTTCTATAAAACATTAGGATTACTACGAGCAATGATAATGGAAACAATAACAAAGAATATTAACTACAAGGAAATTGGAGAAGTACTACATGAAGAGACAGGTATCTCACGACATGCTGGAGAATACATATTAAGAGAATTAAATAAAGCCATTGAATATATAATGGCTAGGAAGGAAGACCTAAGCGTAGAAGATATGGCTAATTTTAGCGCACTTGGAGAGCTATTCGGAAAAGAATTTAAGAAATTTAAATCATTTAGAAATACATTATATTCTATAGATAAGAACAAGATACCAGGATTCTTAGCTAGTCATAAAATTTTCCCAGCAAAATTCCTAACATCGTCAGAACTATACAAGGACGTTGTTATAGCAATGGAACATCTAAGTCCAGATACCTTAAACGTGGCCGAGAGAGTTTTTTCATATTCTATTAGAAATGTATTTAATAAGTACAAGAATGTTGCTAACAGTTTACATGAAATATCTTATGATGTAACTAGTATAGCAAATAGTAGAAATAAGGATTTCATAGCAGCACGTATCGTAAAACGTATATATAATACTGCCATAAAACCGTATCTCAAAGAAGGATATTATCCTGCCTTTGGTTCAGAAACATATGACGTAAATTTAGTAGCAACTAGAAGAGGATTAAGAAGGCTTATAAATAGTGTATTAAATCTTAATGAAAAACATACTATCGCAGGGAAACCTAAACTCAATATGGCATTATCTATCCGTAAAACAAAAAGCGGATTGCCATTACTACGTGTAACGTTTTCCGT
>Ga0190303_1000044_pt1 | contig 52371 bp, 43 predicted proteins | sample 48700701_MG_FD_161672 | JGI IMG/M metagenome (GOLD analysis project Ga0190303, IMG submission 161672) | Hydrothermal vent sediment bacterial communities from Southern Trench, Guaymas Basin, Mexico - 4870-07-0-1_MG | ecosystem: Environmental > Aquatic > Marine > Hydrothermal vents > Sediment ... | reverse complement strand
CGGTATTTATCTTCTTTATTCTTTTTTATTTTCCAATCAGCTGTAAGTATTCCTAATTCTTTTAAGTAAATATTATTTAAAGTAGAAATATATCTGCTCTTAGTTTTATCGTGGTTAAATTGAACCGGTTTTGTAATGCTGAGTTCTTCTTTTTTTAGTTTAGCATTATCTTTTTTATTAATAAATAAATGCCAATTCTCATTTGTGCAAAATAAATCGCCCTGATAGAATTTGGTTTCTAATAATTCTTTAATTATAGATATACTTTCGTCGATTTCATAATTTTTTGTAATGTCTTTTGTTTGATATCTATATACAAACGATATTCGAAAACCTTTTTTTATTTCTACCGGTTTAGTAAAAATGTTTGTTAATTCATCATTCTTATTTCGTTTCTTACTTAAAGTTAGTTTAACAAAATTTTTATTTTCTATATTAATTTTTAAATAGCTTAAAAATTGTTTTAAATTATTTGAATCCATATTTTTTATCTGGTTGTATGTTTTGTATTAATATAAGTATTTGCTGGAGCTTTTTTTAAATCTTGATAATTAGTTGTTTATTTAAGAAAAAAATTATTTCTGCAATTGTTTATTGATGGCAAAATTAGTAAACTTTTTTCGAAACACAAGTCTGAAAAAATACCTAATTTTACAAAGATTCTAATATCTAGATTAAAGAGTGAAAAATGTAAAGATTTAACAATTTACTGTTATGGGAAATTTAAAAGAATATCGAGAATATCGTCAGAAAATGAACGAAAAAATACTAGAAGGAGATAACAAAGTAATAAAACGAATCTTTAATCTCGACACTAACACTTATACCGAAGGTGCATTGTCGGTTAAGGTAAAAGAAATGCTCGGTTTGGCGACATCTATGGTATTACGTTGCGACGATTGTGTGAAATACCATCTAGAACAGTGTTATAAATTGGGTTTGTCAGACGAGGAACTGTTCGAAATATTTTCTGTAGCAAATCTTGTTGGTGGAACTATTGTAATTCCACACTTGCGAAAAGCAGTGGAATTTTGGGAAGACTTAAAAAAGGAAAATAAATATTTTATTTAGAATAAGTCTAAATAAAATATTTTTGTATCTTTGTATTTCGATATTTATATATCGGAATAAGATAATAATTATAAATTATATAAAAGAAAATTTATGAGCACAAAAGAATTTGCACTTGATGTGATAAATGCAGTAAAACACCCTGCAATTGATTATTCATTAGTAGAATTAGGAATGGTTAAGGATGTTGAAATTAATGATGATACTGTAAAATTAGTATTTGTATTTCCTTTCCCAAATATTCCTATTGCCGATGCTTTAATATCTTCAATAGCTAATCCATTAAAAAATATCGGATTTAGTTTAGAGCACAAAGTGATTACTATGACAGAAGAAGAAAAAGCTAAGTTTTTAAAGATGGAACACGAAGCTTGGAAAGGATAGAGTAAACATACCTATCGAGTAAAATAAGCTAAGCTGTATTTTATATAGTTTTAGCTTGTTGTAATTTTTTTTGTTAATTTTTTTTTAAAAAATATCTTAGAAAATGGCTATAAATTCTATCTTTCATATATTTAAACATGCGCTAATGATTACGAGCTTTGTCTTAATGATGATGCTTATTATTGATTATATTAATGTGCAGACAAATGGAATTTGGAATAAGAAACTACAACAAAAAGGATGGTTGCAAATTATTATTGCAGCATTTCTGGGTATTGTTCCGGGTTGTTTGGGAGCCTTTACCATAGTGTCTTTATATACACACCGTATTGTAGGCTTTGCAGCATTAGTAACCGCTATGATTGCAACATTTGGCGACGAAGCGTTTATAATGTTTGCTATGATTCCCGGAAAGGCAATGATTTTATCAGTTATAGTTTTTTCTGTTGCAATAATTACCGGTTTTATTATAATGTTTTTTGAAAACAAGAAAGACTCACTTGCCGATAAATCTTTCGGTTTCGAGATACATACAGAAGAGCCTATATGTAATTGTTTTCCGAAAAATAAAATTATACATCAAATACGTCATATTAGCTTCGAAAGAGCTTTGTTAATTTCGGTTTTTCTTCTTTTTATTATCTTTCTTGCTACAGGCGAATTAGGGAGTAAAGAATGGGATTGGAAACAAATTACTTTCTTTATAGGTGGAATAATAACATTATTTATTGTTTCAACAGTTCCCGATCATTTTTTAAAAGAACATTTATGGGGACATGTTATAAAAAAACACTTTTTTCGTATCTTTTTATGGACTTTTGGTGCAATATTATTTATTCATTATCTCGAGAATTATTTGAACATCGAAGAATGGGTAAAGAGCAACCAAATAGTAATTTTGTTAATTGCCGTATTAATTGGAATTATTCCCGAATCGGGACCACATATAGTATTTATTACACTGTTTGTAAACGGAACAATACCATTTAGCACACTTATTGCAAGTTCAATTGTTCAAGATGGACATGGAGCCTTGCCTTTACTTGCCGAATCGAAAAAATCATTTGTTTATATGAAATTAATCAATATTTTGGTTGGTTTTGTTATTGGTTATATAGGTTTGCTGTTTTTTTAGTATTAATTTAATAAAAAATAAATATGTCCGAGTATATTAATAATTCAACAAAGCACAGAGATAATATTTACAATTTCTGTAAAGGAATGGTAAATAAAGAAAATGGCATAATGTTAATAGAAAAATATAAGAAAGATATTGATATTGTTGTCCCTCGCGATGTGTTATTTGCATTCGATAAATTGGTGCTGGAAAATATTAATATGGAGCAACTAAAAACCGGTGTAAATAAAATTCTAAATTTATTTTACACATCTCTTAACGAATTTTCGGGAACTATTGAACCGGAAGATAATACATTTTTATCTTGTCTTAAAAAAGAAAACGAAGAATTAGAAAAACGATTGAATGAGATTAAACCCGGAATAAAAAAAATTAATAAGAAAATTTCTGATGAGGATTTTAAAAAAGAACTAATACTTCTGAAAGAGAAATTTATTGAATTACTTGAGTTCGATAAGCATTACATAAAAAAAGAAAATATATTATTCCCAATTTTAGAAAAGGAATGGGGCGATTACCGATGCTTGCAAATAATGTGGTCTTTTCACGACGACATTAGAAGAAATTTGAAAAGTGTTATTAGTCAACTTCAAAATACCAAAGTCGATTTGTTTCAAATAAATCGCTTAATAGGGGATTTGTTTTTCGATATGCATGCAATAAAATTTCGTGAAGAGAAAATTTTGTTTACTCCAATTCTCGAATCTATATCAAATGATGTGTTAGAAGATATGTATCAACAAAGTTTCGAATTAGGCTTTGCTTTTATAGAAACTCCTCCTAAACGAGATATTTCGGAAACAAAAGAAAAAACTATAAAGAGTATGACTATAGATGATAATCAAAATTTCGATAACATAAAAGATATTAAACTAGATATGGGGACAGGGCAGCTTAGTTTGGAGCAAATTCTTCTTATGCTAAATTCTTTACCTGTCGATATTACTTTTGTTGACGAGAACGATAAAGTTAGATATTTTTCTAATCCTAGCGATAGATTTTTTCCACGATCAAAAGCAATTATTGGTCGTTTAGTTGAAAATTGTCATCCTCCCGAAAGTGTGCATATAGTAAAAAAAATAGTTAATGCTTTTCGTACAGGCGAAAAGAATAATGCAAAATTTTGGATACATATTAAAGATAAATTTGTTTTAATACAGTATTTTGCCTTAAGAGATAATAATGGTAATTATAAAGGTGTTATCGAAGCAAGTCAGGAAGTAACGGATATACGAAATTTGAAAGGCGAACGTCGGCTTTTAGAATGGGATTAGGCTGAGTTCTAAAAACAAACTTATGGATTTAGAAATAAGTAAGAAAAGAAAAATTGGTCTTGCTTTGGGCGGAGGGCTGTTCGTGGTGCTGTTCATATTGGAGTCCTTAAGGCTATTTAAGAAAATAAAATAAAAATAGATTATATCTCGGCAACAAGTGTAAGAGCTTTGGTTACTGCTTTTTATGCTTTTGGCAAAAGTCCTGGTAAAATTGAAAAAACTTGCATTAAAATGGCTAAAAATATCTTCCTCCGGTTTTTTCGAAATTAGGATTTTTGAGTAACAATAAAAATTGCTTTAAATAACAAATCCAAAGTATTATATTCTGAAACCGATATACATATTTATCCAAATTTTACAGGTTTTAATCTATCAGATTCTAAGCAAGTTAGCAACCTGATTGAACTAGGTTATAACAAAGCAATGAAAGAAATAAACCATAACTTTTAAAATTAATTAGTGTGTCATTCTAATTTTCTTCTATATTTTTTCTTATAGCAATATTCCAATTGTGTATCTTTGTTAAAAGCTAAATTGTGATTAGTTTTTTTATTGATTTAAAAAATATTAATTTGTATTCTAGTAATTCAGTTAGTAATATTGTAATTAAAGATGTTTTTGTGAAAAATAAAGATGGGAAAAATACAGAAAGTGCATTACAAGTTAATAAAGGTATTGAACAACCAGATGTTGTTAATGCCGATGCTGTTAAAAGGTTTAAAAGTAGAAAACGTATTGATTTAAATGCCGATCAGTATGTAGAAGAAATATTAAAAGGGAATATAACTATTTTAGGAAAAGCAATTACTTTAATAGAAAGCTCTCTTCCTAAGCATTTTAAAATAGCACAAGATATAATAGAACAGTGTTTGCCTTATTCAGGAAATTCTGTAAGAGTTGGAATAACCGGAGTTCCCGGAGTTGGAAAAAGCTCGTTTATCGAAGCTATTGGGAGTTATATTACTTCTAAAGGAAATAAACTTGCTGTTTTGGCAGTTGATCCCAGTAGTGAACGTTCTAAAGGTAGTATCTTAGGAGATAAAACGCGAATGGAAAATCTTGCTGCCGACCCGAATGCATTTATCAGACCTTCTCCTTCTGCCGGATCGCTTGGTGGTGTTGCTCGAAAAACTCGAGAAACTATAATATTATGCGAAGCAGCCGGTTTCAATACTATACTTATAGAAACAGTTGGTGTAGGTCAGTCTGAAATTGCCGTACATTCAATGGTAGATTTTTTCCTTTTGCTGATGCTTGCCGGTGCAGGAGACGAACTTCAAGGAATAAAACGTGGAATAATGGAAATGGCTGATGCTATAGCTATTACTAAAGCCGATGGCTATAATACCGAAAGAGCAGAATTGGCAATGTCTGAATATAAAAATGCTTTGCATTTATTTCCTCCAACAGAATCAGACTGGATACCAATAGTACAAACTTGTTCGGCACTTAAAAATATTAGAATTAATGATGTGTGGAATGTAATAGAAGACTTTGTTCGCCATGTAAAGAAAAACGATTTCTTCGAGAAAAAACGAAAAAGTCAAGCGCGATATTGGATGTATGAGTCAATTAACGAATCGTTAAAATCAAATTTTTATTCAAACGAATTTATTAAAGAAAAATTGAAATTATTTGAACAAAGTGTTCTTGATGGAAAAATGAACTCTTTTAATGCTGCTAAAATGCTTCTCGATCAGTATTTTAAAAAATAATATTTTTTATAATAAACTTATTGTTATTTTGTTTGTCAAATGTAAATATTTTTATGTGGTTATAATAATGCAATATTTATCAAATATTTTTAAATCTAAAATTTTATAAAATGAAGAATGTATTAATTAGTTTAATTGCCGTTTTGCTTTTGTTTTCTTGCTCAAAAGAACCCAAGTATACAATAAACGGTAATATTATCGGATTAGATGATGGTAAAGTGTTGATGCAGCAAAAAGTTGATGGAGAATGGATTAGCCTAGATTCTGCTATTGTCGAAAAAGGAAAGTTTATTCTAGAAGGCTCTGTTAACATGCCCGAATATTTTATTCTTAAAATCTCAGATACACTAAATCCTATTCAGTTATTTGTTGAAAATAGTGAAATAAATATTAATATAAATACCGATAGTCTTGCTAATACAGAAATTATTGGTTCGGAAAGTAATATAGTTTTCGAAAAATTTAATAAAAAAATCGAAGAATACAGTATACAAATGAAAAATTTGTATAACGATTATATGCAAGCAAATATGAGCGGAGATGTCGATAAGGTTAAAGAGATAGAAGATAAATATACTAATGTGTATGATGAACAGAATGATTTTATTTCAAAATTTATTGGCGAGAATGCAAATTCTGTTGTTGCTCCTTTTGTAGTGTCACGCTACATGATTCATCAATTAGAATTACCACAGTTAGATTCTATTGTTAAGCTTTTTGATGTTAGCTTAGCTGAATCGAAATACATAAAAAAAATTAACGAAAGAATTAGTATTCTTGATAAAGTAGCCATTGGAAAAGATTTTGTAGATTTTACTATGAATGATACATTAGAAAATCCGGTTTCACTTTCCGATTATGTAGGTAAAAGTTACATTCTTATCGATTTTTGGGCTGCTTGGTGTAATCCTTGTAGAAGAGAAAATCCAAATCTAGTTGATAATTATGCAAAATATCACGATAAAGGATTCGAAATTTTTGGTGTTTCATTCGATAAGAAAAAAGAAGCATGGATTAAAGCTATTAAGCAAGATAATATTACATGGCCACAAGTATCCGATTTGGGATATTGGAATAATGCTGCAGGGAAATTGTATGGTATTAATTCTATTCCTTCAAATGTACTTCTCGATAAAGAAGGGAAAATTATTGCTAAAAATGTTAGAGGCGAAGAACTAGGCATAAAACTAGCCGAGATTTTTAATTAGTAAGTAATAAGTAATAAGAATTGTTAAAAAAAAGGCTTTCAAAAAATAAATACTGTTGTAATTCGAGCTTGTTGAGAATTCTATATTTTAAATAATAAACTAAATAGATTTTACGACTTTGCTCAAAATGACAGATTCCATTTTTTGAAAGCCCTTTTTTTATTTGTATAATTCTTAGTTGGAATTCCAACTAATAATTATACTTTTGTGCAAAATAAAAAATGAAAGATAGAAAATCAATAGGAAAGCTTATATCTATTATATATAGATATTCAAATATATATTTTCAGAAAGAATTCATGGAATATAATTTGGGCTATGGACAGATATCTGTATTGATGTATGTGGCATATAAAGAAGCAGCAACATTAAAGTCAATTACAAAATGTTTGAAACTCGATAAAGGAACTACTTCTTTTTTAGTTAGCAAATTAGAGAGTAACAAATATATTTTTAGAAAGAAAAATCAGAGCGATAAACGCGAATATAATATTTTTATCACCGAAAAGGCAAAGAAAATTATCCCCAAAATTAAACAAGCACGAAAAGAGTGGACAGAACTTTTATTAAGCGATTTTTCGGAAGAAGAAAAACTAATGGCTTTTAATTTTCTGGAAAGAATGACGAATAATGTAGAGTATTTGAAGAAAAAAACTGAATCTAATGAGAAAAAATAGCAAAAATATATTAGAAGGACCCATAATCCCAATATTAGTTAAATTAACCTGGCCAATGATTTTCGGAATGCTTGGAATGGTTATATTTAATCTTGTAGATACATATTATATAGGTAAAGTTGGGGTAGATGAGTTGGCTGCTATTGGTTTTACATTTCCTGTTATTATGATTATTTCTAGTATTTCTATGGGAATAGGAATTGGGACTTCTTCCTTAATTTCACGAAGCTTTGTTTCGGAAGAAAAGAAAACTATTCAGCAATATGCAACAGAAGCCTTATTACTTGCAGTAATTGTTATAATTATTTTTGTTATTATAGGTATTCAAACTATCGATCCTGTATTTAAACTTTTAGGCGCTAGCGATAAAATGTTGATATTGATTCACGAATACATGGATATTTGGTATTGGGGGATGATTTTTGTCGTTATTCCAATGGTTGGAAACAATATTATTCGTGCAACAGGCGATACTTTTACTCCCGGAATGATAATGTTAATATCGGCTATTGCTAATATTATTATTGATCCTATTTTAATTTTTGGACTTGGACCATTTCCTGCAATGGGACTTAAAGGAGCTGCAATTGCTACAGTAATTGGAAGATCGTTTGCATTTATGCTTTCTCTTTATGTATTAATAAAACGCGAAAAATTAATTAATATTAAATTGCCAAATCTTAAACATGTGTTTAATACATGGAAAAAACTTTTGATTATTGCAGTACCGGCTTCTGTAGGTATGTTAATTACACCTGTTTCTATAGCTATATTAACTAAGATTATTTCAAAATTTGGAGAAGAAGCAATAGCTTCATTTGGAATTATATCGAAAATAGAAACGTTTGCTTTGCTTGTTGTTCATGCTTTAGCCTCTGTAATGATTATTTTTGCAGGTCAAAATTGGGCAAAAAAACAGTTCGTGAGATTAAATAAAAGCATAAATATTGCTTCTGCTTTCTCTGTTTTGTGGGGTATTATCTTGTTTGTAATTTGTGTATTTGCAGCAGACAATATTGCTCGTATATTCAGTAATAACTTAAATGTAATAAATATTATTTCTAAATATTTACTTATAGTATCGTTCTCGTATATTTTTCAAGGTATATTGATGATAGGAATAACCGTATTTAATGGAATTAATAAACCTTTAAGATCGGCTAGTCTTTTAGCAGTTCGTATGATTGTTTTATATGTGCCACTTGCTTATTTTGCCTCTGAATATTTTGGATTATCAGGTGTATTCTGGGCTGCTTTTATTGCTAATACGCTTGCAGGAATTGTTTCTTATATTAGCTTAAGAACAGTTTTAAAGAAAAATATGGCTCTAAATATAAGTAACTAATTGTAAAGCTAAGATGTATTTTATCTCTATAATTTTATCTATTTAAAGGTTTCTTGAAGTAAAAAGAGTAATTTTGACAAAAATATTTAAAAATTCAATTAATGGCAGAATTAGGTAAGGTTAATAAATTACAGGTTGTTCGAGAAGTCGATTTCGGTTTTTATCTTGATGGAGGAAACGAAGGCGAGATATTATTCCCTAAAAAGTATATTCCCGAAAATTGTAAGATTGATGATTTTGTCGATGTATTTGTTTATCTCGATTCAGAAGATCGTCCTGTTGCAACAACAGAAGAACCTTATGCCATGGTTGGCGATTTTGCATTATTAAAAGCTGTGGCAGTTAATCCTGTTGGAGGGTTTCTCGACTGGGGCGTGTTAAAAGATTTATTAGTGCCTTATAGCGAACAAAAAATAAGATTCGAAGAAGGAAAATATTATCTAGTAAAAATATATATCGATGAGGAATCTAATCGTATTGTTGCATCATCAAAAATCGAAAGATTCCTTAATGCTTCTGCATCAGATTTCGAAGAAGGACAAGAAGTTGATATTATTATAGTTAACAAAACAGACCTTGGTTATAAGGCTATAATAAATAAATCGTATTTAGGTCTTGTTTACAAAAATGAAGTATTTCAAAATCTCGAAAGAGGAAAACAATATAAAGGATATATAAAAAATATTCGTCCCGATGGGAAAATTGACCTTTCTATGCAGAAGTCAGGTTATGAGCAAATCGACGATTTTTCAAAAAAGATAATCCATACACTTAAAGATAATGACGGATTTGTTTCTCTTACCGATAAAAGTTCCCCAGAAGATATTTACGAGAAATTTGGTGTTAGCAAAAAAGTGTTTAAAAAATCAATTGGAGCCTTATATAAAAAGAGGTTAATATCTATCGAAGATGATGGAATAAGAATTAATTAGCACTTTTTAAATATTATGTATAAGTGTTTCATAATTAGGAATACTATTACAATATATATTATTATAACTTCAAAATAACTTAAGATAATTTCGAGTATCTATCAATAGTTTTAAGAGAATAATAAAAATAATTAGATAATTGTATGATATAATGAAAAATACAATTACCTTTGCGCGTCTTTTTAAAAAGACCTGACAATGGATTATTGTCAGTGTAAAATGTTTATAAATCAATGCGTTCTAGGTATTCGGCGATGATTGCTTGGGAGGGATTGGAAATTGGAAAATGAATGAAAAAATTTGAAGAAGTAGGAGTAAATCCCGAAATTTTAAGAGCAATTACTGAATTAGGCTTTGTTGAACCAACGCCAATACAAGAACAGACAATACCGTATTTGTTAAGTAATAAGAAAGATCTTATTGCAAATGCTCAAACAGGAACAGGAAAAACAGCAGCATTTGGATTGCCAATAGTTCAGCAATCTGATGAAAATTCGAAAAAAGTGCAAAGCATTATCTTGAGTCCTACACGTGAATTGTGCGTGCAGATAGCAAAAGATATGGATAATTATTCGAAATATTCGAAAAATATTTCGGTAGTACCTGTATATGGTGGCGCAAGTATAGAAAACCAAATAAATGCCTTAAGAAAAGGAGCTCAAGTAGTTGTTGGAACTCCAGGTAGAGTAATGGACCTTATACGTCGTAAAAAACTTATTTTGTCAGATATTCGTTGGGTAGTGCTCGACGAAGCCGACGAAATGTTAAATATGGGGTTCAAAGAAGATATTGATACTATTTTATCTGAAACACCAAAAGAAAGACAAACATTGTTGTTTTCTGCAACAATGCCAAAAGGAATTTTGTCTATTGCAAAAAAATATATGAATAACCCCGATGAAATTACTGTTGGGAAAAAGAATGCCGGTGCAACAAATGTTAATCATCAATATTATGTAGTTAATGCTAAAGATAGATACCTTGCATTAAAACGTATTGTCGATGTTCATCCGAATATTTATGGTATTATTTTTTGTCGTACTCGTAGAGAAACAAAAGAAATTGCCGATAAGTTAATGCAAGAAGGATATAATGCCGATGCAATACATGGAGATCTTTCTCAGTCTCAACGCGATAATGTAATGAGTCGTTTTAGAAAAAAACATCTACAAGTCTTAGTAGCTACCGATGTAGCAGCTCGTGGCTTAGATGTTAACGATCTTACACATATTATTAATTATAATCTTCCCGACGATATTGAAATTTATATTCACAGAAGTGGAAGAACCGGGCGTGCAGGTAAAAGCGGAAACTCAATTGCTATTATCCATACAAGAGAGCAAAGAAAAATTAAAGATCTAGAGAATATTGTTGGAAAAACTTTCGAAAGACAACTGGTGCCTCTAGGCGATGAAGTATGTGAAAAACAATTGTATAAATTTATCGATAGTATAGAAAATGTAAAAGTCGATGATGCTCAGATAGATAAGTTTATTCCTGCTATTTCAGAAAAACTAGAATGGCTTAGTAGAGAAGATCTTATTAAACATTTTGTGTCGGTTGAATTTAATCGCTTTCTCGATTATTATAAAGGTGCTAGAGATCTTAATGTTCTTGTTAAAGAAAGAAGTAATAATAAGAGAGATTCAAGGAGAGATTCAAGTAGAGATAGAAGAGGATCTAATAGAAACGATAATAGAGGAAGTAAAATAAAAGGCGATTTTTCTCGTTTTCATATTAATATTGGTTCAAAAGACGGAATTAAACCTGTAAATGTTATAGGCTTAATAAACGATAATTGTAAACAAAGAGGTATTGAAATTGGGAAAATCGATATTATGAAAAATTTTGGATTTTTCGAAGTGGAATCTAAGCATGAAAAAGATGTCATTAATGGTTTTAAAAATAAAAAATTTAACGATGTAGATCTTACTGTGCAAATTGCAAAACAGCACGAACAAACTTTAAAGAGTTCAGATGCTTCTTATACTAAACCTAGAGCTAAACGTAAACGGAAAAATTCGTAAGAATAGATTTCTATATAAATAGTATTAAGCAGCTCGGCATATGTCGGGCTGCTTTGTTTTTATAATCATATATTTTTTAATGTTTTATAGCATTTTAAGACTAATGATTTTATTATATCAATATTTCAAATTATTTTAGCATAAATTTAAAAAAAAGGAATAAATAAACTTTAGTTTTAACGCTGGGCACATATTTATGTTAAACAAATTGATATTGTGCCTTTGAAAAAATACTTATATGAATTACGATCTTATAATAATAGGTAGTGGTCCCGGAGGATATGTTGCGGCAATTAGAGCTTCGCAATTAGGAATAAAAGTTGCTGTTGTTGAACGTTCAGAGATAGGTGGAATATGCTTAAATTGGGGATGTATTCCAACAAAATCGCTTTTAAAAAGTGCGCAAGTATATAAATATTTAACTCATGCCAACGAGTATGGTGTTATAGCCGAAGGAGAAATTATTCCCGATTTTGAGCAAATGGTTACTAGAAGTCGCGGTGTTGCCGATAATATGAGTAAGGGAGTTCAATTTTTATTTAAGAAAAATAAAATTGAACATATTCAAGGTATTGGCAAATTAATAGATAATAAGACGATTGAAGTTACCGATAAAGAAGGAAATAAATCGAATGTTAAAGCCGACAAGATTATTCTTGCAACCGGAGCTCGATCAAAAGAATTGCTAAGTTTAAAGCAGGACGGTAAAAAAATAATAGGATATCGCGAAGCTTTAACTTTGTCTAAAAAACCAAAATCGATGATTGTGGTTGGATCCGGAGCTATTGGGAGTGAGTTTGCAAATTTTTATAACTCTATAGGAACTAAAGTAACATTAATAGAATTTTTACCAAATATTGTGCCTAACGAAGACGAAGAAGTATCCCGTACTTTAGCTCGCTCTTTTAAGAAAGCAGGAATAAAAATAATGACAAAAGCGTCTGTAGAATCTGTCGATACTACCGAGAATTTATGTAAAGTAACAATTAAAACAAAAAAAGGAGAAGAAATTGTCGAAGCAGAAATTGTTCTTTCTGCTGTTGGAATAACACCTAATATCGAAAATTTAGGAATCGAAGACTTGGGAATTGAACTCGAAAAAGGAAAAATAAAGGTAGATGAGTATTATAGAACAAATATTTCCGGAATATATGCTATTGGGGATATTGTTCATGGTCCTGCACTTGCTCATGTTGCTTCTGCCGAAGGAATTGCATGTGTTGAGAAAATTGCTGATGTAAAAACAGAAACAGTTGATTATAACAATATTCCGGGATGTACTTACACTAATCCGGAAGTTGCTTCTATGGGACTTACCGATAAAATGGCTATTGAAGCTGGTTACGAAGTTAAAATAGGAAAATTCCCTTTTATGGCATCAGGAAAAGCCGCTGCTGCAGGCGAAAAAGAAGGTTTTGTAAAATTAATATTCGATGCTAAATCCGACAAATTGCTTGGAGCTCATATGATTGGAGCTAATGTAACAGAGATGATTGCCGGCTTAATTGTAGGAAAAAAAATGAACATTACTGCTCACGAACTTATTAAATCTATTCATCCTCATCCAACAATGTCGGAAGCAATTATGGAAGCTGCAGCAGATACTCACGATGAGGCTATTCATATTTAAGATTTACAGTAAATGTTTAAATCAGGATTAATTTAAAAAATGATTAAACGAAAATGATTTTTTTTAATCATAGTATATGTAATTTTAATTATACGATTATATTAAATCATCGTCTATAATTTTTGGTAAAAAATAGTATCAATTAAAAATGTAAAATATTATGAAACGTGTATTGCTAATTATTACTGTATTAGTTTGTTCGATTAGTACCTCGCTTTTTGCTCAGAAAAATATTAATTCTAGCGCTCTTAACGAGATAAAAGCATCTTTTGTTAAAGATGAATATACTAAATCAGCTATGAATGCTGTATCAACAAATAATATTAAAGACTTAGTTCTTAATAGAGAAAATGTTGGAACTGTCGATCATTATTTTAAATATAAGATTGATGTAAGTGGTATAACAAATCAAAAAAGTTCGGGAAGATGTTGGATGTTTACAAGTTTAAATATTTTTCGACCACTTGTTATGAAGAAGCTTAATGTAAGCTCTTTCGAGTTTTCTGAGAATTACTTATATTTCTGGGATATATTTGAAAAAGCAAATTTGTTTCTCGATAATATTATAGAAACAGCCGATAAGCAAATAGAGAATCGATATGTCGACCATTATTTTTCGTCTCCGGTTGACGATGGTGGTGTATGGAACTCATTTTCGAATTTAGTTGTAAAGTATGGTGCTGTTCCAAAGGAAGTTATGCCAGAAACAAATTCAAGTTCAAATACTCGCTTTATGATTCGCATGATTAATAGAAAACTACGCGAAGATGGTTTAGAATTACGAAATCTTATAGAGAACGGAACAAAAAAGAAAAATGCTTATCTTACTAAAGTATATATGTTAAAAGATATATATAGAATGTTAGCTATAAATCTTGGAGAACCACCAGCAAAATTCTATTGGAGGTATAAAGATAAAAATGGAAAGATTAGTGAATTAAGAGAATATACCCCTCAAGGTTTTGTTAAAGAAGTTCTTCCCGAAACTATTTTCGGCGATTATGTTATGTTAATGAACGATCCTACTCGTGAGTATTTCAAATATTACGAAATAGAAAATTACAGAAATGTTGAAGAAGGAGTAAATTGGAAATATATAAATCTTCCAAACAAAGATTTAAAGCGCATGGCTGTTGAGTCGATAAAAAATAACGAAGTAATGTATGCATCTTGCGATGTTGGCAAGCAGCTAAATAGTGATGAAGGAATATTAGATGTTAATAATTACGATTTTGAAGCAATTTATGGAGTTAAGTTTGGAATGAATAAGAAGCAAAGAATCCTTTCCGGAGAGAGTGGTTCATCTCATGGAATGGCTCTTGTAGCTGTAGATGTTGACGAGAACGAAAATCCTGTAAAATGGCAATTCGAAAATAGTTGGGGACCCGATAGAGGACATAATGGATATTTAACTTTTACCGATGAGTGGTTCGATAATTATGTGTTTAGATTAGTTATTAATAAACGATTTATCGATAAGAAGATATTAGAAATTCTTGAACAAGAACCAATTTTGTTACCACCTTGGGATCCTATGTCATAGTTTATTTAATTAAGAAAAAATAATAAAAAGAGATTGTAGCAGACTTGTTACAAGCTCTTTTTTGCATTATTGAGGATTTGGGTAATTTATTTACTTTGTTTGTTCAACTCTAGCACTAAAAATCTCTTTTGTATAACTGCTTTGCAATAAAGCTACTAAGAATGATATTGTTACAATTGCAAAAATTATTATAACACCCAAACTTAAGCTATTGGTAGAATGTTTTGTGCGTGTGTTTATTGAAGTATTCATAATATTTAATTTATATTTTGTGGAGCGTAAATTAATCCGTTAAATATTATACAATTAGAAGAATTCTCTTTAATCGCATAGAAAAAGGGTTTGTTAATACATAAACTAATTGTTTCGGAAGTGTTAAACTGTTCAGTATTCGAAAATATTGCGTTAGAATCAGAAAAAATTACTTTATTACTACCGAAAATAATCGAAGATAAATCGCCAAGACTATTAGAGATAGCCGAAAAATTATTCTCTTCTAATGTATTATCTAATCCTATCGACTCAAGAATATCTGTTAAATTTGTTGAATATTCAATTTCTAAATATGGAATACTAAGATTTATTGTTTTCCGTTCAAATTTTGAATTCCATGCTTCCCAGTTTGTGCAATTAAGCTTAGTTAAAATGTCATTTATTGTTTTAGTTTGTTTTGGTAAGATTATTACAACATTATAGTTGCTGTTATCCGAAGGAATACTAACAATTTCCATATCTTCAAAAGACAGATAATCATATGTTTCAGTAGTATTCATATATTTTGTTTGAACAATATTATCATCTGTTATATAAAACGATTCATTGTAGGAATTATGGAAATTATGTTCCCACGATAAATTGTAAAAAGATGCATTTGCATAAATAATTTGATTGGTTTCTATTTCGTTATCATAAAAATTATTAAATATGCTAGTTCTAGAATTTAGCATTGCCCAATTGTTAATGCTATCTTTAATACAGGTATTAAAATTGATATTTTTAATTTCTGTATTTAAAAAAAATTTTGTAAGATTCGAATAAGTAGAATTTATGTCGATATTGTTATCAATCCAAAGCGAGTTTTTATATTGTAAATTTGTACTTGAACTATTTGCCGCAAACGATTCTAATATTTTTTTATAAGAATTGTTTATTTCATCTGTATTTAGGCTATTTAAATCTAAGAATTTTGCAATTTTATATTTTGTATTTTCATCACATCCATTATATAATGCTGTAATTGAAATTGATGTTGAAAGCGGGGAAATTGAGATGTTATTATTATCAGAATTAATTTCTTTTAAAATAGAAAAACCAAGTTTATTAATAGACGAAATAATTTCTGTTTCATTATCATCGAATATTATCGAGCCTAAATCTATAGAATCAGTTTCACACGATAATCCTAACATTAGAAAAAAGTAAAGTATTATTGTTTTATTTTTTTTTATCATTATGATAACTAGTTATTTGTATTAATTTGTCGAGCGTTAATTATTAGATGCAAATATTCACAAAAAGGTTGCGTAAGATTGATTTTAATTTGTGTGTTTTTAACGCAACCATATTTAATAAATAAACATCTTATTAATGTCTAGAATTATTTTTAAGAATAGCATGCTTTTTGTTCAATTAAAATTACTTAAATTTGTAATGGTTTAATTGGGGAAAAGGTATTTTGGAAATTAGTAAAGAAATAATAAAGTCATGTATTAAAGGCAAACGCGATGCACAAAAAAAACTGTATCAAATGTATGCAGATAAGATGTATGGTGTGTGTTTGCGGTATGCCGATAATAAAGACGACGCTAATGATATTCTTCAAGATGGCTTTATAAAAGTATTTAGTAATATAAAAAAATATTCGTTTAAAGGTTCTTTCGAAGGATGGATAAGGAGAATAATAGTAAATACAGCTCTCGAAAGATTTAGAGATAAAAATTATTTGTTTGCAGTAAATAATGAATGTAAAATAGAAAATTTTGATTGCGAGTATAATCATGTTATTGAAGAAATCTCTGTAAAAGATATTTTTAATATCATTAATACACTAACACCTCAATACAAAACAGTATTTAATTTATATGTTATTGAAGGATATTCGCATAAAGAAATTGCCGATTTGTTAAATATAAAAGAAGGAACATCAAAATCGAATCTTTCAAGAGCACGAGAAATATTGCAAAAGAAAGTAACCCAAAATAATAGAATAAAAGTTAGTAGTGTTTATTAAATGAATAAAATAGAAATGAATAGCGACCACATTATTAAACATAAGTTTAATGAGTATTCCGAAACGCCTCCTAAGGATGTTTGGAATAATATCGATAGTTATCTATCAGGTAAGAGGCTTGCTAAAAGAAAATTTGTATTTAAGATTGCTGCATCTATTACTATTTTATTTATTGTGGGAGGGGGATTCTTTATTACACAGAATGCTCTTTTGAAGAAAATTGTTGTTTCTGAAAATAGAATAATTAAAAATAAACAAGTAGAAAAAAATATTGTTTACGACGAAAAAGATAATATTGCCGACAAGAATAGTGAAGCAGTAATTTCTAAGAAACAAAAGAATAAGATAGAACCTAGTTTGCCTAAAAGATATATAAAAGTATACAATAATAATGTAGAGAAAAATAATTTGATAGCTTATCAAAAGATAGAATATATTAAACCTATTCCTATAAAGATAAAAAAAAGAATTAACACTATTGCAAACAAATCTCTTATTAGGGAAAATATTATAAAGAAAAACGATGACTTTCAATTTAACTTAATAGCCGAGAATACTATAAAAAATAAAAAATCGAAAAATTATAAAATTACTGTTGGCGGACAATTTTCTCCAACATATTCGTACAGGCATTTGGGGTCATCGGTTAATAATCGAAATTATTATAATAGTGTAGAAAATGGAGTATTAACTTTCTCGGGAGGTTTTACAGTTCAAGTCGAGACAAATAAAAGATTATCTGTGCAAACAGGAATATATTATGCATCAAACGGACAACAATTAAACCAAATAAATACTTATTCAAACATTGCATATAATCAGAGAAATATGGATGATAACTCAAGTTTTGTAAAAGAAAACTCTTTTGTTATTGGTAATTCTTTAGGAGATGTGCAATTTAATTCAAAATATGTATTTGTCGATCAAACTTATGTTAGAGTTGATGTAGCATCTTCTAATAAAATATTCTTCGATAGTAATAATCCAAATTTTTATGATATTGGAGCTAGAATTATTCAATCATACAATTATATAGAAATTCCATTTTTATTAAAATATAAATTAATCGATAAAGATATTGATTTTAGTATTTTGGGAGGATTAAGTACAAATATGCTCGTAGGAAATAATGTTTTTTTGCAATACGATGGTAAAAAAGAAAGAATTGGAGAAACAGCAAACTTACAGAAGATTAATTATAGTAGTACTATGGGATTTGGCATTGAATATTCTATTTTTAATAATATTAGAGTAAAGTTAGAACCTACAATTAATTACTATTTAAACTCAATTAGTAATAATTCAAGTATTGATTCTCATCCATATTCGATTGCTGTTTTTTCTGGCATAAATTACACATTTTAAAGAGTATCCTTCTTCTTTCTGTTTTAAAAAAGTTAATTTTGTACCTTTTATTTTTAAGATACAAGAAAAATATATTGTATTAATTCATAACTTATGTATAAGAAAAAATATTTTTTATTAATAATTTTTTTCATTGTTTTTTTTGCAATTTTTAATTTTTCAAAAAGAAATAATGAGATTGGAGATATAGAATTCCAAAACTATTTTAATAAGAACTATTCAATTTTTGCATTAAACCTTCCCGATACTATTTCGTTTGCTAATGAAAAAGTCCCAATGGATTTTTTGACGTTCGCGAAGCATTCGATCAAGAACTACTAATAAATACATATTGGCAATCGCAAACATTGTTGCTTATTAAACTATAACTTCCCAATTAGCACGTAATAATTTTAAAAAAAAGCCATAAACAATTATGTTATATGATTTTTTTATATTTTTGCTATTACGTGTAACGTAACAGATTAATGATATGAGCAAATTTCCAGATTGGGTATTAAAGTATAAGAAAAAAGGGACAGAACTCAGAGAGATAAGAGGCTGTTATTATGTTTATGAAGTTTCGAGTAAATGGGATAAAGAATTAAAACGTCCAAGAAAAATTACAGGTTCTTATTTAGGGCGAATAACAGAGGCTGAAGGATTTATTCCTAAAAAAACAAAGCAAGTGCAAATAGACCAAAAAGCAGACGCACCAATATTAAGCGTAAAAGAAACAGGGATAACAGATTTTATAGAGATAAACTTACATCTTTACATCTCCCTGTTAAGAAAACATTTCCCTAATAATTGGCAATCAATTTTAGCATTAGTTTACGGGCGTTTTGTTGAAAGTAGTCCGATGAAAAATATGAAATTTCATTATGAAAACAGTTATATTTCAGAGCTATATCCGGAAGCTAAAATTTCAAAGAACAGTATCTCAAAATTACTAAAAGAGCTTGGTAGAGACAGAACAAGCATTGTTGAATTTTTAAAAGAATTTAATCAAGAGGATGATAAAATTATATTCGATGGTACTGATTTAGTAAGTAATTCAAGAAAAATGGATTTTCCTAAATTAAGCAAAACCAAAAAAGGAGGTTTTGATTTTTTATTCAATATTATGTTTATTTTTTCCGTAAAAAGTCAGCTTCCCATTTATTATAGGATTTTACCGAGAAATATAAAAGATGTAAAATCATTTAAGTTAAGTTTACTCGAAAGTAATATTACAGATGCCTTAATTGTTTTGGATAAAGGATTCTACTCTGAAAATAATATTAAAGAGTTAAGAAATGAAAATCTTAATTATCTAATATCATTGCGAAGAAACAATAAATTAATTGATTATAGCGTTTTTGGAAAAGGAGTTAAGTCAGAATTTGATGGATATTTTACGTATGAGGATAAAATAATTTGGCACAAAATATCATATTCAGAGAAAGGTAAAATACACACATTTTTAAGTGATGAATTAAAAACAGAAGAGTCGTCAGATTATCTAAAAAGAATTAAAACACATCCTGAAAAATACTCAATTAAAGATTTCCATATTAATGTGAAGAAATTTGGAACGTTATCAATTTTAACAAATACAGATAAAACAGCCGAAGAAATATACAGTTTTTATAAGAACAGAAATCAAGTAGAATTAATGATTGATGCTTTTAAAAACTTAATTGACGCAGATAATAGTTATATGCAGAATGAATTCTCATTAGAAGCTTGGATGTTTATTAATTACATCGCACTGCATTGGTATTATGTAATACTTAATAAATTAAAGAGTACTAATTTAAATTATAAATATTCACCAATGGATTTAGTGAAATTTCTAAAAGAAATTAAAAGGGTAAAATTTAATGGTAAATGGTATAATGCAGAAATAACTGCTAAAACTTCAGAAATTATTGAAAAATTATATCATATTACGTAATTCTTGGGAAGTTATAGTTTAAGTTTTTTGTATTTGGATAATGAAGCAACAAACTTTATGGGTGCATATTATTTTGATAAGATATTAGCATTAGGGTTCAAATACATTATTGTATATTGACAAAGAATTAATTTTCTGATTAGAATATTTATTAAGGAAAAAGGAAGCTGTATTCAGGTATTTTGACTGGAATAAAAATAGACTTTGAGTAAAGTGCAGCCACACAATTTTAGGGCTACGGTCTATAACAGCGGGTCAAATTCAAGCGGGGTTGTATTGGTTTCTTGACAAAAATATTATCTTTAACAATAATAATGGTTTGACAGTGAGTCAAGGGAAAACCCCGCCAGAACTTACCCGCAGACCGTTACCCAATATAAAAAATAACAAGCGAGAATGATTAAACTTTTTATAGAAATATAGCTAATAAAATATAAATAGTTAAAAATAAAATAATGAAACAAATAGTTTTTTTTCTCACATTTCTGTTTTTATGTATATCTACTGCAATTTTTGGACAGAATGACAAAGTATTTATAATGGTTCATTTTGAAGCAGGAAGAGATACCTCGCATCCAATGATGAATGAAATATTATTTAATGAACTTGGATATCCGCCAGACTCTTTGAGAACAAACAATTTGTATTTTCAACAAGCAACTTGGCTTTCAACTGTTCATATGGTTGAAACTGCTGACACGTTTAATATTAAATTAACACTTGCAATTCAATCACAAATGGCGGAATATATTCTTCAAGATGCAAATAAAATCAACCTTTTTAATAGTTGGATTGAAAATGGACACGAATTTGCGATGCATCATCATGGTATAAATCACATTGATTGGGGAGGATATACAAATCGTTTTCAGGGAACATCATATTCTGAAGATTATCTTTGGTTAGATAAATTTCAAAATTCTGGATTATATCGAGGAAATATGATAGCAAGTTTTGATTATTTACAACAATTAGCAACAGCAATTAATGACAGTATAGTTACTGGGTGTATTGGAGATACACAAATAGACAAACCTGACGGTATAATATATCTGACCGAAGGAGGTAAAAACCTAAGCGATTTGATTTCTATACCAGATACTGTTCCTATACCAGTTGAACCACTATATTTCTTGTCGCATTATCAAGTTGTATCTGCTTTTAAAGATGAATATGGTAATTTTTTAGACGAGGCCACCAATTATCAATATGCAACAGCAAAATTAGATACTGTTATGATGAATATAAATCAAATTGATAATGATGAGATAATGGGAGTTGTGTTTCACGCTTTTGATTATTATAGATTTCCTGATATTTATAGAGATTTATTTAATTTTATTAACCAAAGTTCTGTCAATAATAAATCAATACGATGTTTAATGAACGATTGTAATACAACGGGAATTGATGAAAATATTAGTGATAATAATATTAAAATTTATCCAAATCCAACGAAAGGAATTTTTTCTGTTCAAGGAAAAGAAATAAGAACTATTGAGATTACAAATATCAGCGGACAGCTTATTAAAAAAATATCAATCAGCACGGAACAATTTACAGTTGACATAAATGAGCAACCAAAAGGTATTTATATGATTAAAATAGTAACAGATAAAGGGATTGTTGTGAAAAAAGTAATACTAAAATAATGAAATTACATTGGGTAACCCCGCTTGCGCCGACATGTTGTCGGTGCTTATTAACAGCAAATATTCTGTACTAAATACTTGTTGTTATTTTCATTTATGTTTATTATTTTGTTTCTATTTTATTTATGTCTGATAAATATAAGATACTAGATAAGGATAAAGCATACTTTATAACAGCAACAACGGTTGGCTGGGTAGATGTATTTACTCGCCCAAATCATAAAACTTATAATTGATTCGTTGCAATATTGTATAAAGAATAAAGGCTTAATTGTTTTTGCCTATTGTTTAATGCCAAGTCATTTACATACGATATGCAAGGCAGAAGGCAAAGTGTCTTTATCGGATGTTTTGCATGATTTTAAGACATTCTCATCAAAAAATGTAATTAGTCAAATACAAGAAGCACCCGAGAGCAGAAGAGAATGGATGTTAGAATATTTTTAAAAAGCATGTTTGCATCTGAAAAAAAGCAAAATCATAAAGTTTGGCAAGATGGTAATCAGGCAAAAGAAATATTTAGCACTTCTTTTTGTATTAGAAATTAGAATATATACATAATAATCCTGTTCAGGATTTATTTGATGAGATGATGCCATATCATTTTTGGTATTTTCCAAGACTGCCGCATATCCTTTATCAGTTTTTTTTCTTATCGAAACTTGAAATAGACATATCTGCACCATCCGTAAAATGTGCAAACATCTGTTTTAAAGACTGTTGCAGACTAAATCCTTTATTACCAAAAAATAATTTTAATATAACAACACTACTTATCAGCTCATATAGCTTTATATTTTCAATATATTTTAAAAGAAATGAAAGACATCCACGTGCTGAAATCTTTTCGTCTGTTGCCTTTATTTTGTTTATCTTTGTCTTCATAAAAGAGTATCTTGTTCACTTAATTAGTGATTGATTGTTATTTTGATTTAACACCACTAATATGTTCATTATTAATTATTTAAACAAGTATTCTTTTATGTTTCTTTGAGCTAATCGCTCAATTTAGGTAAAATTATCCTATTCCATGTTACGATGTAAAAATAGATTTGTCAATAAACAATTTCGCAAATTTTGCATCAAAATATGAAATTAGCTATAAAATACTTAAATATTTTAACCCTTGGCTTAGAGATTTTTTTCTTAACAATTCTGAGCGAAAAGAATATTTTATTAATATTCCGGAAAAAGGATACAGAAATTATAAAACATTAATACAATAAGTATAAAATAATTTATTACAAATTGAATAAGGAAAATTTAAATAAAATCGAGAGGGAATTGAAAATAGAAGTATTTGGTGCTCGCGAACATAATTTAAAGAATATTGATGTTGCAATTCCTAGAAATAAACTTACTGTTATTACCGGATTAAGTGGGAGCGGAAAATCATCTTTAGCTTTCGATACAATTTATGCCGAAGGACAAAGACGATATCTCGAAACTTTATCGTCGTATGCACGACAGTTTTTAGGGAATTTAGAACGACCAAACGTCGATGAAATCAAAGGATTAAGTCCTGTAATTTCAATTGAACAAAAAACAACAAACAGAAACCCTCGTTCAACGGTGGGAACGAGTACCGAAATTTACGATTTTTTACGATTGTTATTTGCTCGTGCCGCCGATGCATATTCGTATATTTCAGGCGAAAAAATGGTTAAATATACCGACGAGCAAATTGTTGATTTAATATTAAATCATTTTGAAAATAAAAAAGTATATGTTTTAGCTCCTGTTGTTAAAGGGCGTAAGGGACATTATAAAGACTTATTCGAGCGAATAAGTAAAAAAGGATTTATTCATGTAAGAGTTAATGGAGAAATACGCGAATTAAGTTATGGAATGAAACTCGACCGATATAAAACTCATAATATCGAGATTGTTATTGATAAACTTAAAGTATCGCAAAAAGATAATACCCGTCTTAAAAGAACTATTAAAACAGCAATGAAATATGGTAATGGAATTACTATGTTAATAGAAAAGGAAAACAATAATGTGCGATATTACAGTCGAAAACTAATGTGTCCTACTTCCGGTATTTCATATAACGAACCTGCCCCTCATTCTTTTTCATTTAATTCACCTCACGGAGCATGTCCCGAATGCAACGGCTTAGGGATAGTTCGACAAATCGATGTGAATAAAGTTATTCCCGACAAAGAAATTAGTATTAAAAATGGAGGAATACATCCTATTGGGAAATATAAAAATGTATTATTATTTTGGCAACTAGAGGCTATCTCAGAAAAATATAAATTCTCTTTAGACACTCCAATAAAAGATATTCCGAAAAAGGCTTTAGATACAATTTTATTCGGATCCGATGAATTATTTACTTTACTAAATACTCCATTAGGGAAATCGTCAAATTACACTTTAAAATTTGAAGGCATTATTAATCATATTAATAATTTGCAGCTCGAGAGAAATAATAATAAAGAGAAAGCTTGGATTGATCAATATTTTAATTTAATTTCTTGTTCCGTATGTAAGGGCTCACGATTGAAGAAAGAATCATTGTATTTTAAGTTAAATGATAAAAATATTGCAGAACTTTCTGAACAAGATATTGATGAATTATACCATTGGATATCAGATTTAGAAAATCATCTTTCCGAAAGACAGTTGAAAATTGCAAGAGAAATAATAAAAGAAATAAAAGAACGCTTAGGTTTTTTGTTAGATGTAGGATTAAATTATTTAACTCTTAATAGAACAGCAAGAAGTTTGTCCGGCGGAGAGAGTCAGAGAATAAGGCTGGCTACACAAGTTGGGTCTAAATTAGTTAATGTTTTGTATATCCTCGACGAACCTAGTATAGGATTGCATCAGCGTGATAATTTAAAACTCATAAATTCGTTAAAGCAATTGCGCAATTCCGGAAATTCGGTTATAGTTGTCGAGCATGATAAAGAAATGATATTGTCGGCCGATTATGTTGTTGATATGGGGCCATATGCAGGTAGACATGGAGGACATGTTGTGTTTGCAGGAGACCCGAAAAACCTTAGAGAAACAAAATCATTGACAGCCGATTATTTAAACCAAATAAAGAAAATTGAAATTCCTAAATCACGTAGAGAAGGGAATGGAAAATTTCTTAGATTATTCGGAGCAATAGGTCATAATCTTAAAAATGTTAATTTGTCGATTCCTTTAGGGAAATTTGTTTGTGTAACCGGAGTTTCTGGTAGTGGAAAATCATCTTTAATAAACGAAACCCTTCATCCTATTTTAAGTAAATATTTTTACCGATCAAAAAAACAAGCTCTCGGCTATAAAAAAATAGAAGGAATAGAAAATATAGATAAAGTTATTGAAGTAAATCAATCTCCATTAGGAAGAACTCCTCGTTCGAACCCTGTAACATATACAGGAGTATTCTCCGATATTCGTAAATTATTCGAGATTACTCCCGAATCGAAGATTCGAGGATATACGGCCGGGAGATTTTCTTTTAATGTAAAAGGAGGTAGATGCGAAACGTGTAAAGGAGCAGGAGAGCAGATTATTGAAATGAATTTCTTGCCCGATGTATATGTGCATTGTAAAGACTGTAATGGCAAACGATATAATAGAGAAACTCTTGAGATAAAATATAAAGGAAAATCAATTAGCGATGTTCTTGATATGACAATAAATTATGCTGTTGAATTTTTCGATAATATTCCTTCTATAAAGAATAAATTAAAAGCATTACAAGATGTTGGTTTAGGATATGTTACTCTCGGACAATCGGCTACAACATTGTCGGGAGGCGAATCGCAAAGAGTAAAATTAGCTGCCGAATTGGCTAAGCGAAATACAGGAAATACTCTTTACATACTCGATGAACCTACAACAGGACTGCATTTCGAAGATGTAAGAGTATTGTTAAATGTGCTTAATAGTATTGTCGATAAAGGAAATACAGTAATAGTAATCGAGCATAATTTGGATGTAATAAAAGTTGCCGATTATATTATTGATATAGGAAAAGATGGAGGAATAAATGGAGGAACTATTCTTTGCGAAGGAACTCCCGAAGAAATTGTGAACGAAGAAAATAGTTATACTGTCAAGTTTTTAAAAGATGAATTAGTATAAAATAAAATAAAAAAAACAGTATATTCGTACTAGTCAATAATATTATTTTTGAAACTTATAAAATTAATTAGATGACAAACGAAGATAAAATTGCTATTGCATTTAAAGAAAAAGATTGGAACGAAATCAAAACATCCGATAGTTGGACAATATTTAAAATATTGTCAGAATTTGTTGAGGGGTTCGAAAAACTTAGTAGAATTGGCCCTTGTGTGTCGATTTTTGGGTCGGCAAGAACAAAACCCGATAATAAATATTTTAAATTAGCCGAAGATATTGCTTTTAATCTTACGCAACATGGCTATGGGGTAATTACCGGTGGAGGTCCGGGAATTATGGAAGCCGGAAATATGGGAGCAAAAAAAGGAAATGGAAAATCTGTAGGAATAAATATTGATTTGCCTTTCGAACAATCGGCAAACCTATTTATCGACTCTGATAAACTTATTAATTTCGACCATTTTTTTGTACGTAAAGTAATGTTTATGAAATATGCTCAAGGGTTTATTGTATTACCCGGTGGGTTTGGTACTCTAGACGAACTTTTCGAAGCAATTACTCTAATACAAACCGAGAAAATTGGCAAATTTCCTATAATACTTGTAGGGACAGAATATTGGGAAGGATTAATCGATTGGATTAAAAATGTTATTCTAAAAGAAGAAAATAATATTAATGAAACAGATTTAGAACTTATTAAATTAGTCGATACAGCCGATGATGCTGTGAAAGAAATTGATATTTTTTATTCGAAATATTTATTAAGTCCAAACTTTTAAGAGTTACATTATTTTTATGTAATTACCTAAAATTTCAGATTTTATTAACAATAACGATAAATTATTAACAATTATTGATAACTTTTATTGATATTTTGTTATTATTGTAATTAATACCTATTTTTATTAATTAAGATTGTATTAATAATAATATTGTTATGATAAAGCATATATTGCTTCTATTAAATATGTTGGGAATGTTATTTGTTAATTTCTTCTTTGCAGAAGATGTAACATTGTCTTTAAATGCTCCAAATCAGGTTGAAGCAGGAACTGAAATATATGTAGAAGTAACATTGAATAAATCTGATTTTGAAAGCTTTGCTAGATTTCAACAGGAATTACCTGCGGGGTTAACTCCAATTGCAATTAATACATGCAATTCCGATTTTAGTTTCGAAAATCGAAAATTAAAATTTATTTGGTTAAAATTACCTGCAGAAGAGAAGATAACAATTTCATATAAACTAATGGTAGATAAACGTTTAAAAGGAAGTTTTAGTTTAAATGGAAAATTTTCATATATAGCTAATAACGAACGATTATCTGCCGATGTTACTCCAAAAATTATAATAATTACCCCTTCTCCGGATATAGACCCAAATTTAATAGTTGATATCTCAGAATTTAAAAATTTGGTAAATCCTAATAACAATTTAGCTTATTCTAATCAAGTTCATTGTATTCGACAGATTCCTTATTTGTCGGGTAATGAATATATTGTTAATTTGTTGGTAAGTAAGGGAGATAAAGAGAAGTTTGCAAAGATACAGGAAAATGTTCCTGATGGATATAAAGCAGAAAGTATAGAAAGTAAAGATGCTATTTTTACTTTTAAAAATCAAACAGTAAAGTTTTTGTGGATGACCCTTCCTCAGGAACCATATTTTGTTGTTACATATAAACTCATTCCTGACGAGAGCAATCAGAGTGTCCCTGAGATTGCAGGAACTTTTTCTTTTATAGAACACGATAATACTCTAAGTATCGATATTGTTGAGAAAAATGTTAGTTTAAAAAATAAGTCAAAAGAAAATTTAATGGCAGTTATTTCTACCTCAGGAATAGAAGTTGTTAGAGATTATGTTCAGCCTGCCGATTATACCGGAAAAGTGACAATCGAAATTGCCGAGAGTGCAAAAAGATTGCTAAGTAAAAATACAAAACTAACAAATGTACTTGAACCCGAATCGGGGGTGTATTATCGTGTTCAGGTAGCTGCAGGGCATAGGCCAATAAATATAAAAAGATATTTTAATAAATATAATCTCGATAAAGAAATTAGGACCGAATTTCATGATGGTTGGAGAAAATATTCTGTAGGTTCGTTTTATGTGTATAAAGCAGCAAGAGATTATAGAATTCATATTTGGAATACAACAACTATTAATGATGCATTTGTGGCGGCATACAATAGTGGTAATAGAATTACAGTACAAGAAGCATTAATGATTTCTAATCATAAATGGTATCGTTAATAATAAATTGAAATGAAGTTTTACAAAATTATATATTTATCAATTTTACTAGTATTAATTTCTTATGTAGTATCTGCACAAGGAGGATATAGAGACTTGTTGTTTGAAGAAGTAGAAACCGAAAACCCTGTTTATTTACCTGTTGTAGGCGTAGGTGTAGGTATTATTAATTATTATGGAGAATTAAAAAACGATACAAAAAACTTACTTCAAGGAAAACCTTCGGTTAGGATTAATATATTTCAGTACATCGATGAAAAACATTTTGTAAAAGCTAATTTATATACCATATTTGGCTCTTTGAGTGGTATGGAGCGATCTTATCTCGATGTATCGAAAAATCTAAATTTTCAAACAACAATAAATGAACTTGGTTTTAGTATGGAATATAATTTTGGACATTTATATTCAGGCGAGAAGCGAATACGCCCATTTTTATCTGTTGGTGGAGGCTTATTTAATTTTAGTTCGAAAACCGATTTGTTAATCGACAAAACTAATGAATATTATAGATATATGCCGGATGGTACTATCAGAAACGATATCGATCAGATAATTCAAAGAGATTATAATTACGAAACAGACTTAAGAAAATTAGATTTGTACGGTAGAGGTAATTATACTCAAAATTCTTTTACTTTGGCCGGAGATGTTGGTTTCGATTTGTCTGTTAGTAACCGTGTTGTTATGCGTTTAGGAACTTCATTGCATTATATTTTTACAGACGATTTAGATAATGTAAGCTATAAAAATAAAGTTGGAAGAATTGGTAATAAAATGAACGATATGTATACTTTTACATACGTATCGATAAATTTTGATTTATTCTCTGACCCCAAAACTCATATTATTGAAAAATACTTCTTAGATGTTAGTGGAGATTTCGATTATAGTTTGATTGCCGATGCAGATAATGATGGAATACTTGACTTAAAAGACGATTGCTTTGGTACTCCCGCCGGAGTGGAAGTAGATTCTCTTGGCTGTCCTTTTGATAATGATTTTGACGGAATACCTGATTTTAAAGATAAAGAAATTGATTCTCCAAAAGGTGCAATTGTTGACGAATATGGAAAGGAAATGTCAGTAAGTGCTATATTGGAAGGATTGAATTCTAACCTAGAGCCGGTAGATAGATCTGAAGTATATATGATACCTATATCTATGGGATGGTCGAAATATTCTCAAACTTCAGCTTTAGAAATTCCTCAGAAATTTAAAATAGTCGATACCGATGGCGATGAATATATTTCGTTTGATGAATTGTTGAAGTCTATTGACAAGTTTTTTGATTTTAAATCTGATTTTAAATCAAAAGACATTTATGAATTGAATAATTTTTTCTTTTCGCAATAGTAATATTTCTAGTATTATATTAGATATTACGAATTTAGAACTTTCTAATTCTATCTAAATCTCTTTTTAAGTCTTTTATTTTAATGTCTTCGCGTTTATCAAATTCTTGTTTTCCTTTTGCTAAAGATATTTGAACTTTAGCCCACCCTTTTTCATTAATAAACAACCTATAAGCAATTATTGTATTACCCCTAGTTTTGCTTTTTTGTTCAAGTTTACGAAGTTCTTTTTTATTAAGAAGTAATTTTCTGTCTCTTTTTGGTTCGTGATTAAAATGTGTTCCGTGAGAATACTCCGATATATTTAACCCTTTTAAAAAAAGTTCGTGGTTTATAAAATAACAAAAGGAGTCAACTAAACTTGCTTTACCTTGTTTTATCGATTTTATCTCTGTGCCGGTAAGTTGAATACCTGCTGTATATTTATCAATAAAAGAAAAATTATGTTGAGCTTTTTTATTTTGAATGTTTACTTTAAAGGCCATTTAATTCTATAAATTTAAAAATTACATGCTTATTTATATGTGTCTGTATGCAAAATTACTGTTTTATCCTCTCGAAGCAAATTTTATTATGAATAAAGAATTTACATAACAACATTTGCTAAGGGTGTTGCAATTAATATTGATGTTAGTATTAAATTTAATAAGAATATTATTGTAATAATAATTAATGCTGAAATTACAACAAAACCTAATTTTTTATCTTCCGGAGTATTCATCATAGGTTTTACTCCAAGCCAAAAAATATAAATCGAATATAAACCAAATAAGCCTACAAACGACAACATTGGATGTAATGAAGATACTATTGTAGCAAGAAACGAAGCCGAAGAAGAATATATTACAAGCTTAAAGGCTTTGTCTAAATCTTTTTCGGAACCAAAATTTGGGGCAAGTTCATTAATTACTACAGCCGATATGTATATTCCGGCTATACAGCTAATAAAATAAGCTATTGCCGACATAAAACCAATATATGTAGAATGTCCTAATCCAAACGAAGCACTACCTATAAATGTTGTAAACGAACCTAAAACAATTAATGGAAGAGCAAATTTTATTAGTATTTCTTGCTTGTCATCTGTGTCATGTTTTATATTCTCCCATGCTTGAACAGGATTTGTAATTATTTCTTTTACTTTGTTAATTAGAGGATTAAAGTCCATAATATTATTTTTATATTATTTTTATATTATTTTATAGATAATTATAAAGGTACAAAAAATAAGAAATAAATATTAATAATTTTGTTTTTCAATCGTAATTAATGCAATAGAATATTTATTTACATTTACATTGTATTCTTATGCGAAGAAATGTATAGTAATACATTATTTATTTTAGTGATAAATATAAATTTTATATAAGCACTTTATGAAATACGATATGCTAACTATTTTAGGAGCTACAGCAAGTGGGAAAACCAGTTTGGCTGCGAATTTAGCATATGTGCTAAATGGAGAAATTTTAAGTGCAGATTCTCGACAAGTATATAAAAATATGAATCTGGGAACAGGCAAAGATTTAGACGATTACTATGTAAAAAATAAAGAAATTAAAACTCATCTTATCGATATTGTTGATGCAGGATATAAATATAATATTTATGAATATCAATGTGATTTTCTTAATGCATATCGAGATATTATAAAACGCAGGAAATTTCCTGTTTTATGTGGAGGCTCAGGCATGTATATAGAAGCTGTACTTAAAGGATATAAATTAATTTCTGTTCCTGCTGATGATAGTTTTCGAGAATTGTGTAAAAGTAAAAATACCGATGACTTAATTGAAATGCTGAAAGAGTATAAAAAAACACATAATGTTAGCGATACCAACGATAGAAAAAGACTAATACGTGCTATAGAAATTGAGAAATATTATGCGAATCACCCCGAAATTAATCTTAATTACCCGAAAATATCATCTTTATTAGTAGGAATTAAATACGATAGAGATTCGCGTCGGAAAAGAATTACTCAAAGACTAAAACAACGTTTTGATGATGGAATGCTCGACGAAGTTAAATGTCTTTTAGATAATGGTGTTTCGTCTGATACATTGAAATATTATGGCTTAGAATATAAATTTATTACTCAACATATATTAGGAGAGATTACATACAATGAGATGTTTTCAAACCTAAATACAGCTATTCATCAGTTTGCTAAACGCCAAATGACATGGTTCAGGCGAATGGAACGTAATGGAATAGAAATTAATTGGCTTGATGGGAGCTTAGACCAAAACGAAAAAATAAAAATAGTATTAGCATTGTTGAAAAAATAGAAGAGTGTGGGGTTTATTAATTTATAAATACAAACCAATTATGAATAAATAATTTTCTTAAGAGAAATATTGTTACCAATAAATTCAAAATAGTACATGCGTAGTTATAATATAGGCGTTTTTGTTTTTTGAAATTTCTGCGAAAAATTATACCAATATTTGGAGAAAAAGTAAATATAGAAATAATGATAAAGATAAAATCAGTTAATTTATTCTCCATATCTTTTGGACTAAAAAAGATAAATAAGTATAATCCTGTTAATAAGGTAAATAAATATATTAGGTAAGAAGATTTAAGTAGAAAGGTAGAGATTTTCCTGTTCCTATGAAAAAGAAAAGGTTTAATAATTAGGAAACTAAGTATGTATATCGATGAAAATAGTAATAATAAAAATAAATGACCTATGAATTGCATAAATAGAGCTAATAAATATTAATACTTATTTTTACTAAAGTACTGATTATTTGAGATAAAAACAAAAAACCGACTTATGCAGCCGGTTTTTTGTAATATAACTGTGTATAATTATTCTTTGTCTTTTAGCCATTTATCTAACCAACTAAAGAATTCTCTTTGCCACAATATCCCATTTTGTGGAGACAAAACCCAATGATTTTCTTCAGGAAAGAAAAGAAATTTACTTGGTATTCCACGTAATTGAGCTGCATTGAAAGCACTCATTCCTTGAGTATATGCTATTCTGTAATCTTTTCCGCCATGAATTACCATTATTGGAGTATCCCATTTGTCAACAAATTTATGAGGAGAATTGTTGTAAGTTTTTTTATTTTCTTTATCCCAATATGGTCCGCCTAAATCCCAATTTACAAAAAACATCTCTTCTGTTTCAAGGTATTGACTTTCAAGATTAAACATTCCGTCGTGAGCAATAAATACATCAAACCGTTTATCGTGATTTCCTGCTAACCAAAATACTGAGAAGCCACCGTAACTAGCTCCAATAGCTCCAAGGTTATTTTTATCAACAAAAGGTTCTTTTGCTAATTCGTCTATAGCACTCAAATAATCTTTCATATTTTGTCCGCCATAATCTTTACTAATCTGTGCATTCCATTCCTGCCCGAATGAGGGAAGACCTCTTCTGTTAGGTGCAACAATAATATATCCGTTTGCTGCCATCATCTGAAAATTCCAGCGATACGAGAAAAATTGACTTACCGATGATTGTGGTCCACCTTGACAATATAATAATGTTGGATATTTCTTTTGTGCATCGAAATTTGGTGGGTAAATAACCCATGTTAACATCTGTTTATTATCGCTTGTTGTTATCCATCGTTTTTCAACTTTTCCAAAATTTAGCTGAGCTAATAAATTTTTATTAATAAACGAAAGCTGTGTTTCTTCGCCTGTAATAGGATCAATACTGTAAATACCGGTTGGCATCGACATCGATTGTTTTGTTCCTATTAATTTATCTTCTAAAGGAATAACCGAAAGATAATTATGTACTCCGGTAGTTATTTGAGATATTTTTTCGCCTTCTATATTTAACTTATAAATTTGGTATTCTGCATGATAATCACTTGTAAAATATATCTCTTTACTATCGGCAGTCCATGTTAAACCATGTACGTTTTGGTCGAAGTCTGTAGTATATTCTTTTTTTGTTTTTGTATCGATATTATAGATAAACAACCTGTTTTTGTCAGATTCATAACCATCATGCTCCATGCTTTCCCACGCAATCATTTTTCCGTTGGGAGAATAGACCGATGCAATATCGTATCCCATCATTTCGCTTGTTAGATTTGTTGTTTCTTTCGATTCAAGATTGTAAATATAAATTTCAGAATTTGTTGATAAGGCATAATCTTTACCAATAAGTTTTTTACTTGTATAAGTGATATTTTTACAGTCAGGCGACCAATTCATTTGTTCCATCCCACCAAAAGGTTCAAGTGGTGAATTGTTTTTTTCGTCTTTCATAATATCAATAGAATTTGATATTTCTGTGCCATTATAATCGGCAATAAAGATATGGCTATATGCATAATCGTGCCATTTGTCCCAATGACGATACATTAAATCTGTTTCGATTCTAGCGTTTGCCATTGGTAAATCTGGGTATATGTCATTAGCATTATCATCGAGTTTTACTTCTTTTATATAAAGAATTTTTGTTTGGTCGGGAGAATATTTAAACCCATTTATTCCATCTTCTATGTTCGATATTTGTGTTTTTTGACTTCCATCCGGATTCATTTCCCATAATTGCATTGAACCGCTTTTAGTACATAAATATCCAATTTTTTTGCCATCGGGTCTAAAATGATTGTCATATTCGCCATAATTTGTATTAGTAATGTTGGTTGCTTCACCACCGGTAATTGACATTATGAAAATCTCTCGATTCCCATTATTTTTTTCAATATTATAAAAAGATGACCCAAAAATTATACTTTGTTTATCAGGAGATACTTCTATGCCACTAATTCTTCCGAATGACCATAATACTTCAGGTGTCATTATTTCAGATTCTAGCTTAATTTCGTTTGCAGAATTTCCTATATTTTCTGTTTTGGTATTAGTACAAGCAAAAATGATTGCTGTAAATAATAAGGAAACAATAATTTTAATCTTGTTCATATTTAAAAAGTTTAATTATAATTAATTTTTAATTTTTTCGTTTAGTGCACTAACAATTTTTGTCTCAAGTTCGTCTGCTAATTCAGTATTGTCTGCTAGTAATTGTTTTACAGCCTCGCGTCCTTGTCCTAATTTTGTTTCGTCATAACTAAACCAAGAACCACTTTTTTTAACAATATTGTTGTCAACACCTAAATCAATTATTTCCCCAATTTTAGATATTCCTGTGCCATACATTATGTCAAATTCTGCTTTTCTAAATGGTGGAGCTAATTTGTTTTTTACAACTTTAACTCGTGTTCTGTTTCCAACAATGTCTTCACCGTTTTTTATTTGACCTATTCTTCTAATGTCGATACGTACCGATGCGTAAAATTTAAGGGCATTACCACCTGTTGTAGTTTCAGGGTTACCAAACATAACACCAATCTTCTCGCGTAATTGGTTAATAAAAATACAAGTTGTATTTGTTCTGTTAATATTGGCTGTAAGTTTTCGTAATGCTTGCGACATTAAACGAGCTTGTAAACCCATTCTTGAGTCACCCATTTCTCCTTCTATTTCAGCTTTTGGGGTAAGAGCAGCTACCGAGTCGATTACTACAATGTCTAATGCTCCTGAGCGAATTAAGTGATCTGTAATTTCTAATGCTTGTTCTCCGTTATCGGGTTGCGATATTAGTAAATTTTCCACATCAACACCTAAATTCTCGGCATAGAACCTGTCAAATGCATGTTCAGCATCAATAATAGCTGCAATGCCACCTGCTTTTTGTGCTTCGGCAATAGCATGAATGGCTAAAGTTGTTTTCCCCGACGATTCCGGACCATATATTTCAACAACTCTTCCACGTGGAAAACCTCCAATTCCTAATGCTAAATTTATTGAAATAGAACCACTGGAAATAGTAGAAACATCTGCTACGGCTTGATCTCCTAATTTCATTATTGCACCTTTCCCATACCCTTTTTCTATTTTATCAAGTGTTAATTGAAGAACTTTCATTTTTTCTTCATTAACATTGTTTTCTTTTGTAGATTTTTTTTCTTTCGCCATATTATATTGGTGTTTTATAGTTTATTACCTTAGATATTGATTTGTATATATTATAAAGTAAAAATACGAAAAATCAGACAACATAAATAATTTATAATTTATTTATTTGGTAAATTATAAATGTTTTTAATATAGGTCTTGCAGATAAGCTATTATAGCTTTGTTTGGCTCTAGTCTAAAATAACTGTGTTTATTTTATTTTTTTACAGAAAAAAGAAAAGAAATCATCATCTATTCAAAAATATTTTGTGAGTTTAAATCCAGATGAACAGGATAATTTATTATCAGAACTCCAAAATTTAAAAGACGCGTCAAGCTACGGATTATCGGAAAGGCATGTAAAACAATTAGACAATAAGCAAGGCACATGTCATCATTGCGGAAGTTTGCAATATAAAAAGAATGAGTCCACTCCGAAAAGCCGCTAAGCGGTTAACTTTACAAAAAGACTGAAAGTTATAAATCTGTACGTCAGTTTGTTATAAATCAGATATGCGGCTATAAATTGACAACTTTAGTTTTCGGAGTAGTCTCAAGAATGGTAAAGATAAAAAAATTAAAAAGTATAAATGTGCGAATTGTAATAGGTGTTTTACTGCATACACTGGAACATGGTTGGTACATATCCATAAGAAGAATTTATTAATTCCATATTTGAAATTAATGAAGCAGGGACAGAGTCTCGATAAAATAAAAACAGAATTACACATAAATAAAAAAACGGCTTTCGACTGGCGACACAAAATCAATGTATCTATTGCTGATATTGAGAAAGAGTCCTTTAACGGTATTACGTAAAGTGATGAGACTTTTTTTTTGCACTCAGAAAAGGGTTCGAAAAAAATAGAAAGGAAAGCAAGAAAAAGAGGAAAGTCTGTAAAAAGAAAGGTGTCAGCGATAAGCAAGTAGCTGTAATTGTTTCTGCCGACCGAAAAAACACAATAGATATAAATGTTGCTTGTTTAGGTAGAATTACAAAAGATAATATAATTCAGGCTATAGGAAATAAGGTTAAAGACAGAACAGTTTTGTGCACAGACGGTTATGTTAGCTATAAAGGATTTGCATTAGATAATTCAATTGAACATCGCGTATTAAGAGCAGACTTAAAGCAATATGTAAAACAAAAGAAATATCACATTCAACATGTAAATTCAATGCATAGCCGTATAAAAAAATAGATTGACAAGCAATTGCTTGGGGTTGCATCAAAATATTTACAGAATTATATTAATTGGTTTCATGTAAAAGAAAAAATTACAGAATCTGAATTTATTGAAAGTATTATTGAATTAAGTGTTGCTAATACTAATGCAATAAACGATAATATAAACTTCAAACACGCGCCAGTTCCGTTTTTTATTACCATTGCTGATTGTGGAACGTGCTGGACTTTGGGTTAGACCAAGGTTTTTTATGAAAATTTCGCTAACACCGATTCCTGCTGATATATCGCTCAAACTCTGACACTTATTAAGCTGTCCGAAAGTTAAGGCGACAAATTGATTATAAGTCTTATATTTACTAACACCTTTGTCGGTTTTGTAAGTATTGGTGCAGCTTTCAAAAAGCCAATGAGGGACTAAATCTAATATTTGTCGAATTACTGGTTTATTGTTATTTTTGTTTCGCGAAGAAGCCCATAATTATTTTTATTTTGTGGTGAAACAAAAATATAGGATTCTGATGGCTTTTTAAAATTTCGACTTTCGGATGCTAGTGAAGTTTTATTTATATAGGTAAATAGTACTTGTAATTAAAAAACATAATTGTATGACTAAGAAGATATTAATATCAATAATATTTATTCTCTATTTTACGGGAAATATATATAGTCAGATTGAAAATATTATTATTAATGATATTAATGCTGCATATCAATTGTTTGGTAATGAAAAATATAATTCTGCTTATGAATATTTTACTCAAATGCTTAAAGAATATCCTAAAGACCCAGTGTATAATTATTATGCCGGAGCTTGTTTTTTAGTTATTGATAATAATTCTGAAAAGGGCATAGATTATTTGCGATTTGCTTCAACTAGAAATGTTCCATCTGATGTTTTCTTTTATCTTGCAAAAGCATATCAAATGAATTACGAATTCGATAAGGCAATTAAATATTATAATAGATTTAAATATAATGCAAGTCGATTGCAGATAAAAAAATACAAATTAGAGAATAATATTACTATTGCAGAGAATGGAAAATTTGTAACGCAAAATGTTTTTTTACATGAGTTAAATAAGATAGAAAAAATTCAAAAGAACAATATTTATCGGAAATATAATAGCAAGTTAAATGATGGTAAGTTTGTTGTATATAACAATTTTGTGAATAGTAAAAATATAGATACAAATAATATTTCATGTATTTTTACGCCAAGTAATATTCGGCAAAATGAAGTGTTTTATTTCTCTATGAGGAATAAGAAATGGGGCGACAAAGATATTTTTTCTGTTGTTAGATTAAACGATAGTACATGGAGCAAACCGGAGAATGTAGGTAGTATAATTAATACTCCTTTCGATGAAGATTATCCATATTTACATTCAGACGGTTCTACTTTGTATTTTGCTTCAAAGGGGCATTATACTATAGGTGGATACGACATTTTTAAAAGCACTTGGAATTGGGAAACAAATAAATGGACAGAACCTGTTAGCTTGAATTTTCCTATAAATTCAACTAGTAACGATTTTTTATATATTCCTAATAATACTAATTTGAAAGCTGATTTTGTATCAGATAGAAACTGCAAATCTGATTCTGTAAATATCTATAATATTGATATTTCTGAAGAGACAAAAAACATTAAAAATTTAGAAAGTTTAAAAGAGTTTGCAGATTTATTTTACTCTGAAAAACAAAACATATCGATAAATAAAGAAATGCAAAGTAGTAACGATAGTAAAAGTATTTATGATCTAAATTGTGGATATGACAATACTATTGAAAAATCTATTAAATATCAGCTTAAAGCTGATTCGTTAAGATGGGTAATTGATGATTATAAGAAAAAGTTGAGTAAGGAAATTGTTGAAAGTAAAAGAAAACAATATAATGAATTAATTTATAAATTAGAAGTTAATGTAGCTAGGTGTCAAGAGATTGCAGATAGTAGTTATGATAAGATTCGCAATTTAGAGAAGATTAGTTTTGAAAATCATAATAATTTAGAAGAAGAAATATTAGCTGAAAGGAATATTAAGAATACTAATCTGAAAAAGAAGAAATTAGAGTTAAATAGTAAAAATGATCTTTTTAAAAATAGCGAAATAGAAAATTTGGGATTAGAGATAAAGAAAAATTTTTATACAGAACAAAATCCAATTCCTATAAATATTGAGTTGCCCGATGGTGTTGTATATATTATTCAGTTAGGAGCTTTTAATAATAGTGTTAAGCCAAAAATATTTAAGGGTCTGTATCCCTGTATAGGGTTTAAAAAATCTAATGCTAAAATTATTCGATATTTTGCCGGCAATTTTAATTTCTACGACGAAGCAGTAAAAGCTATGCCTAAAGTAAAAGAATGTGGTTTTAATGATGCATTTATTATTGCTTACGAAAATAACCAAAGAGTAACAATTGCTACTGCTAGGGAAAACGAGAAGAAATATAGAGAAAATAGCAAGAATGAGTATCTTCAGTCTGTTAATAATGTGCGTGATAATAAATTGTATTTTGAACTACATGTACAAGTAACAATAGATAATGAGTCGAATTTTGAAAATGTCAAAAATACATTATTAGAAGGATATGAGATAAAAAGAATAAGGAAAGCTGGGAGAAATATTATAGTAATAGGAAAATTTAAAACCTATAATAAAGCCGATGCAATTAAAAGAAAATTAGATGATAGGAATTTATTAAATTCAGAAATCCATGCATCTTTTTATAATTGATACTATTATAGTAATGAATTATAAAATTAGAAACGAATAATTTGGAATTACAGACATTAGAAATTTCGCAAATTCAATTAATGTTATATTAATTGTGTAGAAAAAAAAGATGTCCCTTGATTTTAGAAAAATATATTATATATTTACGTAATGATGAATGAAGAACAAAAAGGTGAGAATGATTATTTAGAATCTCATAATAGAGATAAAGGTAATTATTTAATTCTACATAATGATGATGTTCACGATTTTGAATATGTTATTAATTCGCTTATAGGAATTTGTAATCACGACAAAATTCAAGCTGAACAGTGTGCTTATTTAGTTCATTATTCCGGAAAATGCAATATTAAAAAGGGGAGTTATTCCGAATTGCAAGAAATGAAAATAGAATTAGAAAATAGAGGATTAGAAGTGTCACTTATATAAATTTATTTATGTCGATAACAGCTATTATATTATTAATATTATTAGGAGTTTTTTTATTTTTTGTTGAGTTTCTATTAATTCCAGGTGTTACAATTGCAGGCATTGCCGGAGCTATACTTGTAATTACAGGTATTTATTTTGGATATCATAATTATGGTTCTTCAATAGGTCATTATATAGTATTAGGTACTGCGTTAATGCTTATTTTAACTATATATTTTTCTTTGCGTTCGCGTACATGGAAAAGTTTTATGTTAAATACAAAAATTGAAAGTAAGGTAAGCTCCGATATTAGTGATAAAATAGAAATTGGTGAAATAGGCGAAACAGTTACTAGATTAAATCCTTATGGAAAAGTGCTTATTAATGATAAATATTATGATTCAAAATCTATTGGACCATATATCGATAATAAAGAAAAGATAGAAGTTGTAAAAATATCAGGATCAGTAATCATTGTTAAATCTTTAAAATAAAATTATATGGATAGTATTGGAACATTGGTAATTATTATTATTGCCGCTCTAGTTGGTTTATGGATAATTCTATATTTTATCCCAATTGGTTTGTGGTTTTCTGCGCTTGTATCGGGTGTAAGAGTATCTTTATTGCAATTAATATTAATGCGTTGGAGAAAAGTTCCACCTGCAGTTATTGTTAATGCTATGATAGAAGGGAGCAAAGCCGGAATAGATTTGAATAGAAACGATATGGAAGCCCATTTTCTAGCCGGAGGGAGAGTGCCTGAAGTTGTTCATGCATTAGTATCGGCAGGGAAAGCAAATATTGAACTCAATTTTAAAATGGCTACAGCTATCGATCTTGCAGGTCGTGATGTATTCGAGGCAGTTCAGATGTCGGTAAATCCGAAGGTTATTGATACTCCGCCTATTACGGCAGTTGCTAAAGATGGTATTCAGCTTATTTGTAAAGCAAGGGTTACTGTACGTGCAAATATTAAACAACTTGTTGGTGGTGCCGGCGAAGAAACTGTATTAGCTCGTGTTGGAGAGGGGTGTGTTTCGTCTATAGGTTCAGCTGCATCGCATAAGGCAGTATTAGAAAATCCCGATTCAATATCAAGAGTAGTTTTAGAAAAAGGTTTGGACGCAGGAACAGCTTTCGAAATCCTTTCGATTGATATTGCTGATATTGATATTGGAAAGAATATTGGTGCTGTATTACAAATGGATCAAGCAAATGCCGATAAAAATATTGCTCAGGCAAGAGCTGAAGAACGTCGTGCTATGGCTGTTGCTTTAGAACAAGAAATGAAAGCAAAAGCACAAGAAGCAAAAGCTGATGTTATTAGAGCCGAAGCAGAAATTCCAAAAGCAATTTCTCAAGCCTTTCGTGAAGGAAATCTTGGTGTAATGGATTATTATAAAATTAAAAATATACAATCTGATACTCAGATGAGAGAAACTATTGGTACTCCGAAAGAAATTAAAAGAAAAAAAGACAAATAATTTTTTTTGAGTAAAATCATAAAAGGTTGTTATTGATTTCAATAGCAACTTTTTTTTTAGGAATTTAAAAAAGCAAGAATTTTTTTAAGATATATTTTTGCTGTTCTCAATCAATTTTATACTTTTGTCGTGCTTTTAGGAGAGGTGGGAGAGTGGCTTAATCCACCAGTTTGCTAAACTGACGTACTCGATTAGGGTACCGGGGGTTCGAATCCCCCCCTCTCCGCAAAAAAATAATTAAAAATAGTTTTAATTATTTTTGTTTTATTGAAAAACTCTAGTACTTTTGCAACGCTAAAATATAAAAATGGCAAAAGAAAATTTCGGGGTGTAGCGTAGCCCGGTCATCGCGCCTGCTTTGGGAGCAGGAGACCGCAGGTTCGAATCCTGCCACCCCGACACTCAAAAGGATTAATTAGTTGAAAAACTAGTTAATCCTTTTTTTATTTTCTGATATTTGTATTGTAATTTTATAAATAAATTGAAACTAATATATTTCAATATGCGAAATATTTATAAATAAAAATAATATGGCACAAAACAAAAAAAAATTAAACGATATTGAAAAGCAGATTATTATAGATAAAGGAACAGAACCTCCTTTTTCTGGGATATATAATGATTTTAACGAAATAGGCACCTATGTTTGTAAACAATGTGGAAGTAAATTATATAAATCGTCAGATAAATTTTCATCGAATTGCGGTTGGCCAAGTTTCGATAATGAAATTGAAGGAGCAGTAAAGCATAGCATTGATGCCGACGGAATGCGTACCGAAATAGTTTGTTCTAATTGCAAGGCTCATCTTGGACATGTTTTTCTAAACGAAGCTTATACCGAGAAAAATACTCGTCATTGTGTTAATTCTATTTCTTTAGATTTTATTCCCGATAAAAAAGAAAGAGAAATAGCTTATTATGCTGGGGGGTGTTTTTGGGGTGTAGAGTATTTTATGAAAAACCACAAAGGGGTTATTTCTGTAGAATCGGGATATATTGGAGGTACAGAAAAAAAACCAAGTTATGAGTTTGTGTGCTCCGAGAAAAGTAATTATGCCGAAGTAGTAAAAATTATTTTCGATAAGACAATTACTAATTTCGAAGAATTGACAAAACGTTTTTTTGAAATTCACGATCCAACACAACTTGACAGACAAGGTCCTAATATTGGAAAACAATATCGATCGGAAATATTTTATACTAAAGAAAATCAGAAAGTAATTGCTAATAAACTCATTAAAATTCTTAAAAGCAAAGGGTATAATATTACAACTAAAGTAAGCGAAGCAAAAGAATTTTATAAAGCAGAAGAATATCATCAAAACTATTACGAAATTAATGGAGCGGTAACCTATTGCCATAAAAACAAAAAACTATTTTAATTCAATAGAGTAACTCTTATATCGCAATCATAACAATCAACCAAATAATTTATGGCTTTCTTCATTATTTTTTAAGCATACTTTATTGGAAATTTTCTATTTTATACTTAATTTTGCACACTTTTTAGAATAGGAAAGCATAAATTATTTAGGTATATGATTACAGTAGCAGATTTAAAAATTCAATTTGGGAAGAGAATATTGTTTCAGGATGTAAATATGAAATTTACAGCCGGAAATTGTTATGGAGTGATAGGAGCTAATGGTGCCGGCAAATCGACATTTTTAAAGGCTATTGCCGGAGAAATTGATACTACATCGGGCCATATTAGTTTGGGTGCCGGTGAGAGATTGTCGGTTTTAAGTCAAGACCACTTTGCTTTCGACGAGTATACAGTGCTTAATACTGTTATGAAAGGGCATTCAAAACTCTGGGAAATTATAAAGGAAAAAGATGCTTTATATGCTAAGCCCGATTTTTCTGATGAGGATGGCATGAGAGCTGCTGAACTTGAAGCTGAATTTGCCGATATGGAAGGGTGGAATGCAGAGAGCGATGCTGCAAATTTCTTAAGTGGCTTAGGTATAAAAGAAGAATTTCATTATACATTAATGAAAGATATGAGCGGGAAACAAAAAGTTAGGGTCTTATTAGCTCAGGCTCTTTTTGGAAAACCCGATAATTTGTTGCTCGATGAGCCTACAAACGATTTAGATTTAGAGACTGTACGTTGGTTAGAAAATTATTTAGCAAATTACGAAAATACAGTTTTGGTTGTTTCTCACGACAGACACTTTCTCGATACAATAAGCACTCATACTGTTGATATCGATTTCGGGAAAATACAAATATTTGCAGGTAATTATAGTTTTTGGTATCAGAGTAGTCAGTTAATGTTACGTCAGCAGCAAAAACAAAACAAAAAAGACGACGAAAAACGAAAAGAATTACAAGAATTTATATCGCGATTTAGTGCTAATGTTGCTAAATCAAAGCAGACTACCAGTCGTAAGAAAATGCTTGAGAAACTTACTATAGACGATATTCAAGCATCAACAAGAAAATATCCGGGAATTATTTTTAAACCGGAACGTGAAGCAGGCGATAAGATACTTGATGTTAGTGGATTAACTGCGAGTGTCGATGGTAAAGTATTGTTTAAAGACGTGGAATTTTACGCAAACAAAGGCGATAAAATTGTTTTCTTATCGAAAGATACTAGAGCAATGACTGCTTTTTTTCAAATAATAAACGGTAAACAGAAAGCCGATGCCGGAACATATAAATGGGGGCAGACTATTACATCGGCATATTTGCCATTAGATAATTCAGATTATTTTAGAAACGAATTAAGCCTGTTCGATTGGCTTTGTCAATTTTCTACAGATACATCAGAACTATATATTCGTGGTTACTTGGGAAAAATGTTGTTTGCCGGCGACGAAATACGCAAACGAGTTGATGTATTGTCGGGTGGTGAAAAAATGCGTTGTATGATTTCCAAGATGATGCTTACCGAAGCTAATGCTTTGGTGCTTGATACTCCTACAAATCATCTCGATTTGGAATCTATTCAGGCTATGAATAATAATTTAACAAAGTATCCTGGGAATATCTTTATTTCGTCTCACGACCACGAGTTTATTCAAACAGTATGTAATAGAATTATTGAACTTACTCCAAACGGTATTATCGATAAGCTTATGGATTACGACGATTATATTGTTGATGAGAAGATAAATCTTTTAAGAGAAAAAATGTATAATTAGTAAATAGAACTTTTCTCTTTTTTGTTTTTCTGTCGATGCGTTTATTTGTTTATATTTATCTGTAAATTTTTTTCGTATACTCAACGCTGGCGCGGACGTTTCGTCCGTGACTTTTTACTTTTAAAACAAAAATAGCTAGTACAAAATATACTAGTTACTCTTTAATATTTCTTTTGAAACAACACTGCTATTATTTGTAACAGCTATGCTTTTGGTTACAGCACGGACTACAAGTCCGCGCTAGCAGAGCTATATTAATCACCTTTTATTTTTTTATGAATGGGTATTTTTATTTGTAAATATTGTTTTTTATTCGTTTAAGATTATTGAATAAATAAAAAAGCAATAATGATTGTGGAAATTGTATAATTAAAAAGTCCGGATATCATCCGGACTTTTTTTATTTAATAATATTTAAGACAAATAAATTTAATTTTTAGTTAAATGTATTGCCTAAAGAGAAGAGAAAATCCCTTATGGGATTTTTTCTTAACTGATATTATTTTTTAATGAATTGTTTTGTAAGTACTTCTTTCTTAGTTTCTATAGAAATAATGTATAAACCAGAAGAAAGTTCAGAAATATTAATTTCTCTTTCGTTATTATTAATATCTATTACCTTAATTAGCGATCCGGTTGAGTTATAAATACTTACTACTCCTTTAGCAGTAGTATTTGTAACCTTAACATTAATAAGCGAATTAGCTGGATTCGGATATAGGTTAATAACTGGTTTTGTACTAATATCTGTATAACTATTTGTTGTAGAAGCAAAACCGTAGTTAGTATATGGAAGACAGAAATTAGTTACTTCTGACGATCCAAATGATCCTCCGGTTTTAATAGAAGCTCCACCTGTTACTTCAAGTTTGTACGAGCCATTACCATATGAACAGCATATACCATCACCATAAGCATCCGAAATAGTAAAATCGTAACATCCATCAGGTAAATCGTTAATTGGAATTACAAGAGTCGATCCATCAGCTTGAGAATCATAAGTTCCACCTGATGCAACAGACGATCCTGAGCTATTTTTAAGATTCCAGCTAGTTTCTTCTGGATAGTTATCAAACGTAATAGTTAATGATAAGTCTGATGTTGTTGGTGCTGCATCTGTAGTAATATTTATTGTATTACTTGCTGCTGAAACATTACCATCTGCATCTTCAGCTCTTACTGCAAACGAGTAAGCTGTTGCAGATGATAATCCGGTTGCATTATAACTGGTTGTTGTTACAGTAGCAATCTGCGAACCATTTCTATATACATCATAACCCGTTACGCCAACATTGTCAGTTGAGGCATTCCAACTAATTGTTGCTGAACTGGTTGTAACATTAGATGAAGCTAATCCTGTTGGTACAGATGGAGCTTCAGTATCTGGTGTTGGTTCACCAAATGTTACGGTATAATCTTCAACTTCACCATAGCTAAATGTTTCACAAGCTGTTTGTGCAGCATTGTATTTCATCGATACTCTCATGCGAGTACTTCCGTTGGCTGTTGAAAGAATATTCATTGTTCCTGTTACCGATGTCTTACTTAATGATCCTGCATCAAATACTAACTCATTTGCATCGTCAAAATCAGCATCTCCGTTATAATCTATCCAGATTTTCCAGTATTCGTTATATGTTGAACCAGAGAATCCTGGAGTTAGTGAAACATTTACTGAGCTACCTGCTTCAATCGTTATGTTTTCACTTGTAAAGTTGGTATAATCAGCAGCTCCTGATGTATTAGAATATGTTCCAACCGCTACTTCCGCAATCCATTCATACGATGAGTTATTGCTTTTTGAAGTGCAGTACTCAGCAACGATATCGCTTGTAGTAACTGAAACTGTATTACTAGCCGAAGAAACATTGCCTGCATCATCCTTTGCCTGAACATAGTATGCGTAAGTAGTTGAGGCGGTTAATCCACTAACATTATAAGTTGTACTAGCTGTTGTTGCAAGTAAGCTTCCATCTTGATAAATATCGTATCCCGTGACTCCGACATTATCAGTTGAAGCTGTCCAGCTTAGTGTAAATGTTGTTTCAGTAATATTTGAAGATACTAAGCTTGTTGGAACAGTAGGAGCTTCAGTATCTGTAGGAGTTGCTGTTGTTATATTTAATGCGTTGCTTGCATTAGAAATATTTCCAGCATCATCTTTGGCTTTTACTGTCATCGAATAAGAAGTTTCTGCTGTTAAACCAGTAATATCTGCAGAAGTCCCTGTAACAGAACCTATCATACTACCATTTTTATATACATCATATCCAGTAACACCAACATTATCTGTTGAAGCTGTCCAGTTTAAAGTAAATGATGTTTCTACAATATTTGATGAAGATAATCCTGTTGGAGCTGTTGGGGCTTGAGTATCAGACCCTGATGTTCCAATATTTACATTATAATCTTCAACTTCACCATAACTAAATGTTTCACAGGCATCTTGTGCACCGTTATATTTCATAGATACTCTCATTCTGCGAACACCAGTTAATCCTGTTGGAATAGTAATATTTTTACTTACTGCTACTTTAGTTAATGCACCAGCATCATAAACTAATTCACTTGCATCAAATACAGTATCATTATTATAATCAATCCATACTTTGAAATACTCATTGTAAGTTGAGCTAGCAAATCCTGGAGTTAATGTAAGATTATAAGTGTCTCCAGCATTTACATCAATAACTTCACTTGTATAATCCGAATATCCAGCACCAACCGATGATTTTGTAAATGAACCAAATTCAACTTTAGCAATCCATTCGTAACTATAATCGCTACCTTTAGATTCGCAGTATTGGGCAGAAGGTGTAGGTGTTGTTCCTCCGTAAGCTTCTCCAACTCCAATTGCGTACATTGCATTTGTAACCGATATTTCCTCTTGCGAACCAGTACCATAAAGATCTTTAGCTGCCTGAATAGCAAATGTTCTTGCATCGGCATAATCAGAACTTGATGTCATGTAAACATTTTCAATACGAAAAGCAATTTGTTCTGCTTTATCAATACCAATTGCCGTAACACTATAACTGTCGTTATTATCGTTTGTTCCTGAACCACCTTCAGAAATTAAATAAAACCAGTAGCAAAACGGTCCATTGTTAGTATGTACTCCATAATAATCTGCTGAACTGGTTTCCCAGTTATCGCCTAAATAGGTGTCAGGTAGTCCTTTTGATTTAGGATCGCTTATTGAACGCAAAGCAGAACCAATATCTTCACCCATTTGCCAATTATCTTTTTCCGGAGCATAACGGAATTCAATCGCACATCCCCATATATCGCTAAAGGCTTCATTTAATGCACCTGATTCTGAACTATAAGTTAAATCAGCAGTATATGAACAAACTGCATGACCGAATTCGTGACCAAAAACGTCAAGTGATGTTAGGATATCGAAAGAGGATCCATCGCCAAAAGTGAAAACAGATCCATTCCAGTATGCATTATCATAGTTGCTATCGAAATGTACATAAGTTTTCATTAATGCCCCATTTCCATCAAAACTATTTCTTCCATGAACGTCTTGCCAGTAATCATAAGTTTTCATTCCTGCCCAATGTGCGTCAAGTGCACCATTATCTTTTGCAGAATTGTCGTATTCTGCTGAAGTCCAATTGTTATCAGAGTCAGTAAAATCAACAGCGCTTGAATAATTTGTTGAAGTATTACAATCGTAAGTAATAATTCCGTCTCCTCGAGAGTAATCTCTTAATCTATATGATCCGTTATAACTATCAGTTGTAATATTTTTTGTTCCACTGTAACGAGTGTCAGCACTTCCTGTCTCAACAGCATTTTTTATTAATGTGTTAATATGAACAATTTTTCCATTTTGAGCATCAACATAAATAAATGCTCTACTTAATGGTTGTGTTGCATAAACATCAATTTTATAAGCTAGTACCATTTCATGAACAGCTTTTGGATGTTTGCCATAATCATGAGCTACAACAACTAACTCAGGTTTATAGCGCATCGATTTGTTTTCACTCATGTACTCTTTAGCATTAACAAAAGCTTTTGCTTTTTTTGTTGCTTCTTCAATTGAGATGTTGGCAGTTGTATTAATTTCTTTTATTAATTTATACTCGCCATTTAAAGATTCAATTACATCGTTACGACTATGTACAATGTAAATTCCATTCTCAACTTTTATTCCTTTGTAATATTGTTGGAATCTTTCGTGAGTAAAACCTACTTGGTCTTTTTCAGATCTTAAAGTTTTATACTCATCATTTTTGCTAAAATTAAAAAGATTAGCTAAAATAGTTTTCGTTTCGGATTTTGAAACTGCTTGTTTTTTTGTGTCAAATTTCACAAATGTTGGGTAACCATTGCGGTCTAGTAATTCCTTTTCTACTTCTTGTGCAAATGTCGATGCACTAATAAATAGAGTAAGAATTAGTAGGGTAAAAATTCTTTTCATAATTAATAAGTTTAGGTTAATTTTTAATTTTATTATGTCGAAAAGTATAATAAATAAATGTGAAAAAATATTTTAATCGACATACAGCAATTTCCTCCCCACGAAGAGTAGATTTCTTGTTTATCTTAAATTAATTTATTTTAATTCTTTGAGTATGTGGCGATTTGGTTCTTCTTTTGCTTCATATATTGAAGAGTAGGAATATATGAATACAGGCGAATAGAACGGTATTTTATCGAGGATATGAACGATTTTTGGAAATCAGATTATGTTGATGTGCCCGAATTACTTGATGTTTTGTAGTATAGAAAATAGCAAGAATTAATATGTCCGAAATAGTTTAATGTATTATTTTTTGTAATTTAATGAGATGTTTTCTCAATGTAGGTTTTTATAAAAAATAACATAAAGAAAATGACAACTACATTCGATATAAAATTTTAATTGTATATCCGCTTTTTGACAGAACTTGCCGCTTGATTTTCTTCATTGCCCCATCCCTAAAGGTGTGAAGAAAATCAATTACTCCCTTTAGGGTCGGGGTAAAAAAAATGATTTTTGGTTTAGTTAGTAAAGTGTATGTTAAAAAGCTGACAATCATTAAATTCTATAATCAAAATTAATTCTAATAAAATTTATTATCTTTAAACTTTATTGAAATTATCTTGTAAATTATCTATTTATGAAGTTTAAATTTATTGTGTTTGTAATACTTAATGTAATATCAACATATTTGTATTCCCAAAACATATCAGTAAAAAGTTTTCGTATGTTGCAAAACGATATGGATGCACGAATAAACAAACCTAAAGAAGACCAAAACGGAGAAAAATGTGCCATTATTAAAGTAGTAACTACTGAACAGGGTTTTGTTTGGGAAGGTGATGCACTTGGGATAGTTAAAACTGATTTTAAAACCAGTGAATACTGGTTGTACGTTCCACATGGTGCAAAGAGACTTACCATTAAACATTCTCAATTAGGAATGTTAAGAGATTACATTTATCCAGTTCCAATTAAAGAAGCAACTGTTTACGAAATGGTTTTAACCACAGCTAAAGTAACAACCATAGTTGAAGAATACGAAGTGCCTACACAATGGGTTGTAATTACTTCGAAGCCAAATGTTGCTGACGTGTTTATTAACGAACAATACGTTGGTGTTACACCATACCAAGTAAAAATGGAAGTAGGTAGTTATAATTATCGAATTGAAAAAAGCATGTACCATAGCGAAGCAGGTAAGTTTAAATTAACAGATGAAGAACGTACTAATTTAACAGCTAAGCTAAAACCTAATTTTGGCTATATAAAAATTAATACAACACCCGAACAGGGTGCTTATGTTGAAATTGATGGAAAAACAACTAATAGTACACCATATACATCGCAGCAATTATTAACTGGTAAACACAGGCTTTCTGTTAAAAAAGTAATGTTTAAACCTAAAACCATTGATTTTACAATAAGCGATGGCCAAACTACCACTTTAAGTGTTGATTTAGAACCTAATTTTGCGAGCATAAATATAAACACCACACCCGAAGCCGATATTTATATCGATGATATAAAGAAAGGGAATGGCTCGATTACAGAACGATTAAATCCGGGATTACATACTTTCGAAGCACGAAAAAACAAACATTACAGCGACAAAAAACAACAGGAATTTACAGCTGGTGAAACAGTAAATCTTAGTTTGCATGTACAGGCAAAATCTGGAAAAGTTGATATTACAAGTACACCATTTGATGCCACAATAAAATTAAACGGTAAAAACTATGGTACAACACCAAATACTTTAAAAGACCTTTTAATAGGCAATTACATACTTACTCTCGAAAAACAAGGCTATGGTACAATAAGCAAAACAATTACAATTACCGAAAACCAAACAGTAAGCATAAACGAAATCTTACCCAACGGCAAACAAATTACCATAAACAGCCAACCGCAAGGGGCTACACTTTATATTGAAGGCGTTTCGACAGGCTTAACTCCATATACTGCTACACTTGCTTTTGGTAACCACACACTTAAATTGGTAAATAATAAAACTATAATAGAAGAAAATATTAGCGTAAGCCAAACAGGTAAAACAATTTTTAGTTTTGATGTAAGTGAATTTGATAATAAAGATTATACCGAAACCACAGCAGGTTTAAATATACAAATGGTAGCTGTACAAAGCGGTAGCTTTAAAATGGGAAGTAATGATAGTGATGATGAAAAACCAATACATACTGTAACAGTAAACGATTTTTATATTGGTAAATACGAAGTAACGCAGGCACAATGGAAAGCAATTATGGGAAACAACCCGAGCTCTTTTAAGGGTAATAATTTACCTGTGGAGAAAGTAAGCTGGAACGGTATACAGGAATTTATTCAAAAATTAAATGCTAAAACAGGTAAAAATTACCGTTTGCCTACAGAAGCCGAGTGGGAGTATGCAGCTCGTGGTGGCAATAAGAGCAGGGGGTATAAATACAGTGGCAGTAATAGTTTAGGCGGAGTCGCATGGTATAATAGTAACTCAAATAATAAAACGCATGCGGTGGGGCAAAAACAAGCCAATGAGCTGGGTATTTACGATATGAGCGGTAATGTTTGGGAATGGTGTAGCGATTGGTATGATAGTAAGTATTATAAAAAGAGCCCTGCATTTAATCCGCAAGGTCCTTCATTGGGCTCTTACCGAGTGAATCGGGGTGGCGGTTGGAACGGCAACGATTCTTTCAGCCGGGTGGCTGATCGCATCGATGATGGCCCGGTCGGCGGGTACAGCTACATCAACTTAGGTTTCCGCCTTGCCCTTAGTTCTAGGTAGATATTTATCTTATTTTCATTTGAGCTAAAAGAACAAAAAGAATGAAAGGAAGTAACGAGCGTAACGGAGTGGAGCGAGAAACGACTGTAATACTTTTTGTTCGTAAAAAATATAATTTGTATTCTTTTTATACCTTAAGGTTTCTAAAAACCTTAAGGTATAAAAAGAATAAGAAAGAGATAAAAAAAATATGCAACTTAAATTTTTTACTATCCCGGTACATGATAATGGAGGTTTAGAAAAGGAACTTAACATTTTTTTAACTTCTCATAAAGTACTGGAAGTAATTTAGGATTTTTCAACTACTCCAAATGGTGCCGCATGGTATATTTGTGTTAAATATATAAATGGGAGTACTATTTGTATATAATGT
>Ga0190303_1000043_pt1 | contig 52702 bp, 56 predicted proteins | sample 48700701_MG_FD_161672 | JGI IMG/M metagenome (GOLD analysis project Ga0190303, IMG submission 161672) | Hydrothermal vent sediment bacterial communities from Southern Trench, Guaymas Basin, Mexico - 4870-07-0-1_MG | ecosystem: Environmental > Aquatic > Marine > Hydrothermal vents > Sediment ... | reverse complement strand
TTTATTCAAAAAAAAAAAAAAAAACTTGGACGAAAGATGTAAACTAAGAAATTTTATAAAGAAATCTAAAAATTTCTTTGCTTCTCTTTCTAGTCTACCCGCAGGTTTTCTAAAGTTAATATATCACATATAATAAAACACTGTCAATACATAAATAAAAAAAGAGCCATAAAAAACTGCACCCTTTCTTTTTCATAGTTTCCTATGTCCAAGTTTATGGGCGCAGTTCGTTTTAAAGTGTCTACTTTTTTTGGTTCATTTCAAAAAGCACTCTTTTTTATTCTAATTCACCTTGCCAAAGACCATGTAAATTACAATGTTCTCTCGCAAAAACTTCTTTCCCTTTAGCTACTTTAAATTCAGCGACTGGTAAATCTCCTGGATTAAGTTCTTTTTTAATAACCATTTCCCCATCAACATACAATTCGATAAACTCTATATAATGAACTTCAGTCATTGGATGATGTGACGGTTTTCCAACTGTTACACGATATCCATTTTCTAATTCTTCAACATAAGGTACATGTCTTTCTTCATTTACATTTCCTGTTAAAACTTCCATATCTATTTCCTCCTTCTATGTTATGATTCAATTATATTTTATATTCATAAAAATATCAAATAAAATACTATTTATAACCAATACTTAATAGTATAATATTACTAAGGAGAGTGATATTATTATGAAAGTTATAAATACAAAACATGCACCAGCCGCAGTAGGACCATATTCTCAAGGTGTTTTAGTTAATGATACTTTGTATGTTTCCGGACAAATACCTTTTGTACCAGAAACAATGACTTTAATTAGTGATTCAGTTAAAGATCAAACAAGACAATCATTAAGTAACGTACTAGCTATAGTTGAAGAAGCAGGTATGAAAAAGGAAAACATTATTAAATGTGGTGTATTTATGCAGGATTTAGGAATGTTTAAAGATATGAATGAAGTATATGCTGAATTTTTCGGTGATCACAAGCCAGCTAGATTTGCTGTTGAAGTTAGAAGACTTCCGCTTGATGTATTAGTTGAAATTGATGCAATAGTCGTAAAATAAGGTAATTTTAGTGTTTAGCTAATACTAAATAAGTATTTTAAAAAAGGCATTTCCATATTTTGTAATATGGAAATGCCTTTTTTATTTTTTCACAAGTCTCTAACTATTCTTTTTCTTTTGAAGCTATACTTTCTTTTTTATCTTTAGATGCTTGAGCTCTTTCAGCAGCTTCATCATCTTCTTCTTTCAAAAGTTCTTCTTCTTTTTCATTAAGTTTCTTTGGGTCAAATTCTTTATATTCTTCAACAATTGATTTTAAAAATCTAAAGAAATATACTCTAAATACATAAATTGCGTAAAATAGGTATGGAGGCATAAAAAGAATATTTGGACCAAATACAATTAATAATGTCCATGTCCATTTAGCTTTATTTCTCTTTTTAAGATAATTCCATACTAATTTGTAAACTAAAAAGTAATATAATCCAAGCACCGCAATAGCGGCAATTACGTAAATCCATTTTGATGAATCAATAAATACAATACGATTAAAAAAGTTTTGTAAATTACCAACAGCTGTAATATTCGTTACTGAAAAAAATCCTCCATTTTTAATAAATAGCCAAATATTTCTTCCCAAATAAAATAATTGTTGTAAGAATAAAATTGCAAAAATTAAAAACGATACTGTTTCATAAGGTCTTTTATTTGATGATAATGCGTGTTTTTCTCGATCTATTTCTTCTTTAAATCCCATTTTATTAACCACCTCTCTTCTTAAAATATATCATATAATTTATCTTTATTCAATAATAACTTATTTTACAAAAAAAAATACTTATCATTCGATAAGTACTACAAGTTAAATATGGTAGCCCGTACGGGATTCGAACCCGTGTATGCATGCGTGAAAGGCATGTGAGTTAAGCCGCTTCTCCAACGGGCCATAAATGGCGCCCAATCTAGGACTCGAACCTAGGACCCCATGATTAACAGTCATGTGCTCTAACCAACTGAGCTAATTAGGCATTTATTGGTTTTTTTATAAAAGCTATTTTGATTTTTAGAAAATAAAATAAAAAAGAAAGAAGCCTGGCAATGTCCTACTCTCGCACAATGTACTACCATCGGCGCTAAAGTGCTTAACTGCTGTGTTCGGTATGGGAACAGGTGTGTCCACTTTGCCAAAATCACCAGACTATTCTTCCAAAACTGGATAATACTGTTTTTGTAAAAAGTTAAGTCCTCGATCTATTAGTACCAGTCAGCTTCATACGTCGCCGCACTTCCACATCTGGCCTATCAACCTCGTAGTCTACAAGGGATCTTACTTCATAATTGAATGAGGAATCTCATCTTGAGGTGGGCTTCACGCTTAGATGCTTTCAGCGTTTATCCCTTCCACACATAGCTACTCAGCTATGGGCCTGGCAGCCCAACTGATGCACCAGTGGTGTGTCCAACCCGGTCCTCTCGTACTAAGGTCAGCTCCTCTCAAATTCCTAACGCCCACGACGGATAGGGACCGAACTGTCTCACGACGTTCTGAACCCAGCTCGCGTACCACTTTAATGGGCGAACAGCCCAACCCTTGGAACATGCTCCTGCTCCAGGATGTGATGAGCCGACATCGAGGTGCCAAACTCCTCCGTCGATGTGAACTCTTGGGAGGAATCAGCCTGTTATCCCCGGGGTAACTTTTATCCGTTGATTGCCAACCTTTCCATACAGAAATTGGCAGTTCACTAATACCTACTTTCGTACCTGCTTGACATGTACGTCTCGCAGTCAAGCTTCCTTCTACATTTACGCTCTACGAATGATTTCCAACCATTCTGAGGAAACCTTTGTGCGCCTCCGTTACTCTTTAGGAGGCGACCGCCCCAGTCAAACTGTCTGCCAGACACTGTCCCCCCGGCTACACACCGGTGGGTTAGATAATCAATAAGCGAAGGGTGGTATCCCAATGATGACTCCACCGAAACTAGCGTTCCGGCTTCAAAGTCTCCCACCTATGCTGTACATTACTTATCAAGTATCAATATCAAGCTACAGTAAAGCTCCACGGGGTCTTTCCGTCCTGTCGCGGGTAACCGGCATCTTCACCGGTACTAAGATTTCATCGAGTCTCTTGTTGAGACAGTGCCCAAATCGTTACGCCTTTCGTGCGGGTCGGAACTTACCCGACAAGGAATTTCGCTACCTTAGGACCGTTATAGTTACGGCCGCCGTTCACTGGGGCTTCAATTCATACCTTCGCTAATGCTAAGTACTCCTCTTAACCTTCCAGCACTGGGCAGGCGTCACCCCATATACATCATCTTACGATTTAGCATAGAGCTGTGTTTTTGATAAACAGTCGCTTGGGCCTATTCTCTGCGGCTCTACATAGTAGAGCTCCCCTTATCCCGAAGTTACGGGGTCATTTTGCCGAGTTCCTTAACAAGAGTTATCTCGCGCGTCTTTAGATTCTCTCCTCGTCTACCTGTGTCGGTTTGCGGTACTGGCACCCTATAAATTAACCCTAGAAGCTTTTCTTGGAAGCATAGATTCACATGACTTACGTCGTCACGCCTCAGCCTTCATGCAATACGGATTTACCTATATCACAGCCTAAACGCTTAAACCACAATCCACTCAGTGGCCCACGCTATCTTTCTCCGTCACTCCATCAGTTTATAAGGTGGTAAAGGAATATCAACCTTTTATCCATCGGCTACGCTTTTCAGCCTCACCTTAGGCCCAGACTAACCCAGAGCGGACGAACCTTCCTCTGGAAACCTTAGACTTTTGACGGTAGGGATTCTCACCCTACTTTTCATTACTCACACCGGCATTCTCACTTGTTATCGCTCCAATAGTCCTCACGGTCTAACTTCTCCGCAATAACAACGCTCACCTACCATTCGATAAATCGAATCCGCAGTTTCGGTACCATATTTAGCCCCGGTACATCTTCGGCGCAAAACCATTCGACTAGTGAGCTATTACGCACTCTTTAAAGGATGGCTGCTTCTGAGCCAACCTCCTAGTTGTCTAAACGATTTCACATCCTTTCCCACTTAATATGGATTTAGGGACCTTAACTGGCGGTCTGGGCTGTTTCCCTCTCGACCACGGACCTTATCACCCGTAGTCTGACTGCTGCATATGTTAGTATGACATTCGGAGTTTGATTGATATCAGTATCCCGGGATGGGACCATCAACCATTCAGTGCTCTACCTTCATACCACTAAACTGCAACGCTAGCCCGAAAGCTATTTCGGTGAGAACCAGCTATCTCTGGGTTCGATTGGAATTTCACCTCTAACCACAAGTCATCCAAACACTTTTCAACGTATCCTGGTTCGGTCCTCCATTGGGTCTTACCCCAACTTCAACCTGCTCATGGTTAGCTCACCCAGTTTCGGGTCTACAACAACATACTAATTCGCCGGTTAAGACTCGCTTTCGCTTCGGCTCCACTCCTCAAAGTTTAACCTTGCATGTTATTGTAACTCGCCGGTTCATTCTACAAAAGGCACGCTATCACCCATTAACGGGCTCTAACTTGTTGTAAGCACAAGGTTTCAGGATCTTTTCACTCCGTTCCCACGGTTCTTTTCACCTTTCCCTCACGGTACTGGTTCACTATCGGTCAATTGGTAGTATTTAGCCTTATGAGATGGTCCTCACATATTCCGACAAGATTTCTCGTGTCTCGCCGTACTCTTCGCCTAACGGAGATTTTATGATTTCGTTTACTGGACTCTCACCATCTATGGTTTGCTTTCCCACACAATTCAACTATCATAAAATTTTGTAACTCCAATGTTAGAACAGGGCTGGTCCCTTTTCGCTCGCCGCTACTCAGGGAATCGCTATTGCTTTCTTTTCCTACAGGTACTAAGATGTTTCAGTTCCCTGCGTCTACCTTCCATTACTGGATACTAGTTCTTCAAACTAGTGGGTTCCCCCATTCGGAAACCTCGGGATCACTGCCTACTTACGGCTACCCCGAGAATATCGCTGTTCGTCGCGTCCTTCATCGGCTCCAATTGCCAAGGCATTCACCTTGCGCTCTTAATTTCTTAACTTTTTACAGTATTATCCACTTTTCAAAGACCTTCTTCATTATTTAATAGAAAAAAATAATAAAGCTTGTGAAAGACTAAGTCTTTCAAAACCAAATAGAACAATGTTTTTTGATGTTTAGTATGAATTGATGTATCAATTTTATCTTTCTCCCTAGAAAGGAGGTGATCCATCCCCACGTTCTCGTAGGGATACCTTGTTACGACTTTACCCTAATCATCTATCCCACCTTAGGATGCTCCCTCCAGCAAGCTGGTTAGGCCACATACTTCGGGTGTTATAAACTCTCATGGTATGACGGGCGGTGTGTACAATCTCCGAGAACGTATTCACCGTGGTATTCTGACCCACGATTACTAGCGATTCCAACTTCATGAAGTCGAGTTGCAGACTTCAATCCGAACTGAGACCAGTTTTGAAGATTAGCTCCACCTTGCGGTTTGGCAACTCTCTGTACTGGCCATTGTAGCACGTTTGTAGCCCAGGTCATAAGGGGCATGATGATTTGACGTCATCCCCACCTTCCTCCAGTTTATCACTGGCAGTCTCGATAGAGTCCTCAACTTAATGTTAGCAACTATCAATAGGGGTTGCGCTCGTTGCGGGACTTAACCCAACATCTCACGACACGAGCTGACGACAACCATGCACCACCTGTCATTCTTGCCCCGAAGGGAAACTCTATCTCTAGAGTGATCAAGAAGATGTCAAGACCTGGTAAGGTTCTTCGCGTATCTTCGAATTAAACAACATGCTCCACCGCTTGTGCGGAGACCCGTCAATTCCTTTGAGTTTCAACCTTGCGGTCGTACTCCCCAGGCGGAGAACTTAATGCGTTAACTTCAGCACTGGGTAACCCCAACACTTAGTTCTCATCGTTTACGGCGTGGACTACCAGGGTATCTAATCCTGTTTGCTCCCCACGCTTTCGTGCCTCAGCGTCAGTTCCGGTCCAGTTAGCCGCCTTCGCCACTGGTGTTCCTCAATATATCTACGCATTCCACCGCTACACATTGAATTCCACTAACCTCTGCCGTACTCAATTCTGCCAGTTTCAAACCACTCTCCCCAGTTAAGCTGGGGGCTTTCAGGTTTGACTTAACAAAACGCCTACGCACGCTTTACGCCCAATAATTCCGGATAACGCTCGCTCCCTACGTATTACCGCGGCTGCTGGCACGTAGTTAGCCGGAGCTTTCTGGTTAAGTACCGTCAGCGCAGAATCATTTCCTAAACTGCGTGTTCTTCCTTAACAACAGAACTTTACGATCCGAAGACCTTCATCATTCACGCGGCATTGCTCGGTCAGGCTTGCGCCCATTGCCGAAAATTCCCTACTGCTGCCTCCCGTAGGAGTCTGGGCCGTGTCTCAGTCCCAGTGTGGCTGTTCATCCTCTCAGACCAGCTATGCATCGTCGCCTTGGTAGGCCGTTACCCTACCAACTAGCTAATGCAACGCAAGACCATCACACAGTGGTGCTTGAAAGCACCTTTAAACACTAGATCATGCGATCCAATGTCCTATCCAGTATTAGCTATCGTTTCCAACAGTTATCCTCGTCTGTGGGGTAGGTTTCTTACGTGTTCCTCACCCGTTCGCCACTAGCGCACCCCCGAAAGGGATTGCTCGTTCGACTTGCATGTATTAGGCATGCCGCCAGCGTTTATCCTGAGCCAGGATCAAACTCTCCATAAATTATGAATTGTTTTGATTCTTACTTTTTTAATTTTTTTTCCTAAACTCAAATTGACTTGTTCTATTCAGTTTTCAAAGACCTAATTGGTCGCACGAATAATCTAGCGTGCGTTTAATATTCTACTATAATTAGAATACTATGTCAACACATTTGATTAATTTTCGTAACTTTTTTTACTTCTTTTTCACCAGTACGTTTTTTATAAATAATTCGCACTGCAATAAAGAGTATATTATTTTAATGCTCAGTTGTCAACAACTTTATAAAAGTTTTTATTATGTTATAAATAGTATAATAAATTCTTACAAATAAGCATTATAAACGGTGTATAAAACCTAGTCGGGCTCTATTTCACCGCAATTAAAAGTATATAAAATTATATACCTTTTGTCAATAACTTTTTAACTTTTTTTTACTATAATTTTTAAGATAGTAATTAAATATTTATTTTAGATACAAAAACCCTCAAAATAGAGGGTTTTTATTTCTATATTATATATAATCTAAAATTTCAGTCTTTTTTATTACATTTTTTTCATTAATATAACGATTAATAAATTCAACTTTTCCATCAATTGCGTCTTTACCAACTATTATCCTTAATGGTATCCCAATTAAATCAGCATCTTTAAATTTTACTCCAGTTCTTTCAATACGATCATCTAGTAGTACCTCAATCCCTTTTTGCTTTAATTCATTATATATTTCTAATGATAATTCTTTTTGAATATCATTTTTAAAATTGATTGGAACAATATGAACTTGATAAGGAGAAATTTCTTTTGGCCAAACAATTCCGTTTTCACTAGAGTGTTGTTCAACACTAGCCATTAATGTTCTACTAATTCCAAGTCCATAACACCCCATAATAACTGGTTGTGGCTTTCCTGATTGATCAACGAACTTAGCATTCATTGCTTCGCTATATTTAGTTCCTAATTTAAAAATATTCCCAACTTCAATCCCTCGAGCTATTTTTACGGGTTCTCCACAAAGCGGACATGGATCCCCTTCATTTAGACCGCTATGTTCTTGATTAGCAGCGTATTCACAAATATTACAATAAGTAATATTATCTTCACCAACCTCACTCATAACCATAAACTCATCAGCTTCATCTCCACCAATTTGTCCAACATCACTACTAACTATCTTAATATCTAATCCACATCTCTTAAAGATATCAATATAAGCTTGTGTAAATTTTTTATACCAAGCATCAAGATCCTCATCTGTAGGGCTAAAAGTATATGCATCTTTCATAATAAATTCCCGACCACGCATAAGTCCAAATCTTGGTCTCATTTCATCTCTAAACTTCGTTTGTATTTGGTATAACGCAAATGGCAATTTTTTATATGAACTTATATAGTCTCTCACTACTTGTGTTATTATTTCTTCATGGGTTGGGCCTAAACAGAAGTCTCGACCCTTGCGATCTTTTAATCTCATCAATTCTGGTCCATATTTATCCCATCTGCCTGATTCTTTCCATAAATCACTTGGTTGTAAGGCTGGCATTAATAATTCGCTAGCGTCAATTTTTTCTAGTTCTTCTCTAATTATATTTTCTATATTTTTAATAACTTTGTAACCTAATGGTAAATATGTATAAATACCAGAAGCTACTTGTTTAATTAATCCAGCTCTACTCATTAATTTGTGGCTCTTGACTTCAGCGTCTTTAGGAGCGTCTTTTAATGTTGGCACAAATAATAAACTTTGTTTCATTTGTCTCGCCTCTCTATCTTATATGAAATAATCTTAAAATATCATTAAATGTTATATATACAAACAATCCCATTAACATAATATACATTACATAATGAAGAGTGTTTTCTACTTTTCTATTTGGCTTTTTAGTTGTGATTGCTTCATATCCTAAAAAGACTAGTCTTCCACCGTCAAGTGCAGGAATAGGTAATAAATTAATTACTCCTAAATTAACGCTAAGTAAAGCTGTCCAAGTTAAGAAAGAAACAAAGCCAGCACTTAAAGCGCGGGATGTAATAGAATAAATACCAACTGGGCCAGCTAAATCTCCAACACCAACTTGGTCATTACTAAACAATAAATCAATTGTCGTAAAAATCATACCCGCTGAAGACTTAATATTTAAAATACTTGCGGTGAAACTCTTGAAAAAATGAAATTCATAAATTGGAGAAATACCGACAAAACTATCAACTACGTTAAGTCCTTGGGATGTTATAAGATCATGATTATATGGTACAACAGAAATAGTAATAGTTTCACTTCCACGTAAAACCTCAAAAATCATTTCATCACCATTTATGTTGTTTTCCATACTTGTAATAACATCTGACCAATCATTCATTATAACCCCATCAATGGTCAATATTTTATCATTTTCTAAAAATCCAGCTTTCCCAGCAATGGTTTCAGAGTCAATCTTACCTAATAATAAATCATCTATTGTACTTTCATTACTGTGAAATCCAACATTATAAAAATAGATAATAGGAGTTACAGTAAATGTTTTTTCTAACCCATCACGCAATACCACAAACTCAATTGATCTATCTGCGGGATTTTCACCCAAAACAAAAGAGATATCATCCCAAGAATAGACGTCAGTTTGATTAATACTAATAATTTTATCGCCTTCTATAAGTTCTGAAGAAGCAGGGTATTCAGGTTCTAATGCACCAACAACAGTATTATCCATATCAGGAAATCCAACAATTAAATTTACTAGTATAAAAATAAAAAATGCTAAAACAAAATTCATAAATGGTCCCGCGAACATAGCTAGGAATCTTTGCATTTTAGTTTTTGAATTAAAACTTCTTTCAAAAGGCGCGATTTGTAATTCTCCTTTTTTATAAATATAAAAAGCATCTCTTTTAACTGTATAATTATTTAACTGAAGAGGTTCATTGTTCTCACCACGCAAATCAACATTGTTCACAACAACTTTTTCATATTTTTCATATTTTTCGTTCTCATGGTCAATAATGATTTTTTCAATGTTGTTAAAGCTATCAAAGATTAATCCGACAGTTTGTCCTTCCTTAACAACCTCATCATCAACTTCTTCTCCAGCCATCATAACGTATCCACCTATCGGAATTGCTCTAATACAATATAATGTTTCGTGATATCTTTTACTCCAAAGAATTGGTCCCATTCCAATACTAAATTCATGGCATAGAATATTCGCTCTTTTTGCCATAACAAAATGCCCAAATTCATGTATTAGGATTACCAATCCTAATACTAATATAAATACTATAATATTAACAATAACCATTTTTTACACGTCCTCTAATTGTATTTTTGATATACATATTCTTTTACTTTCAAATCTCTATCTAATACTTTTTCTAAAGTAATAATTAAATCATTTTTAAACACTTCTAAACATTCACCAACAATTTCTTCTATTTGTAAAAAAGAAATTTTACTATTTAAAAATAGGTTTACCGCAGCTTCATTAGCTGCGTTTAATGTTGCCGGATTCAAACCTTTACTCTTTCCAGCATCAATTGCCATTTTTAACAACGGATATCTATCATATGACAATTCCTCAAAATGAAGACTACCTAGTTTTATTAAATCAAGCGGTTCCCCTTTAAACGGAATTCTTTTAGGATAACTAAGTGCGTAATTTATTGGCACTCTCATATCCGGATTACCTAAATGAGCAATTACAGCTGTATCTTTAAATTCAACTAATGAATGAATAATACTTTCACGATGCATTACCGTTTTAATTTGATCATATCCTACATCAAAAAAATAGTGTGCTTCAATAACTTCTAATCCTTTATTCATCATTGTTGCTGAATCAATTGTTACTTTAGGACCCATAGTCCAATTCGGATGACTAAGAGCTTCCTTAACTGTTACTTTTTTTAGTTCTTTTCTAGTCTTATCTCTAAAACTGCCACCTGATGCGGTAATAATAATGTTTTTTATTATTGATTTATCTTCACCTTTCAAGCATTGCATAATAGCTGAATGTTCACTATCTACAGGAATAATTGTTACATCATATTTAAGTAATAACTCATTTATTAACTCTCCACCGATTACTAATGTTTCTTTATTCGCAAGAGCGATATTTCTTCCTTTTTTAATTGCTTCTATTGTAGGCTCTAATCCAACACTTCCTACAACTGCATTAACAACTAAATCATTACCTAATTTCCCATATGTAGCTGTCTTTACTAATCCAGTTGTTCCATAGCCATATTCAATATGCGGAAACAATTTTTGTAGTTTAAGAATGTCATCTCTTTTCCCCATACTAACATACTTCGGGCTAAACTCTAATATAATATCCTTCATTTTTTCATAATTTTTATTTCCTGATACGGCAACAATATTATATAACTCTTTTGATGATCTAATAATATCTAAAGTTTGTTTACCAATGTTCCCTGTTACACCTAAGATATATAAATTCATAACAACCCAACTACTTCATTAATTAATACTAAAACAATTGAAGCTAATATCGCGCTATCAAAACGATCCATTACTCCTCCATGTCCTGGAAATAAATTACTAAAATCTTTAATATCGCATCCTCTTTTAAGCTTTGAGGCAACTAAATCTCCTATTTGTCCAAAAACAGAAATAGTAAAAATCAAAATGATGCTAACCCAAATATTTAAATTAATATTGTCAATGCTCTCTAAATTAATCAAATAAATGTATCCAACAACAATCAATATCGCAAAAACAACCCCTCCAATTGCCCCTTCTATTGATTTTTTAGGACTAATTTTAATAGCTAAACGATGTTTACCAAATTTAATCCCAATGAAATAAGCAAACATATCAGTCATTGATGTAATAAGAAATAAAAATCCTATTACTTCTAATGATATGAATCTAAGAGTATTAAGTGCACTAAATCCTACTACTGGATATAAAATAGCTACAAGATATCTACCAAAATCATCCGCTTTAAATTCGTCTTCAACAACAAGTAATAATGCTCCAACAATAATCATTACTATTAAAGTATAAAAAGTCCATTCAAGATTTAATAACCCTTTATAATAATAACTAATTAACAAAAATAAAACTGCACTAAATAACAATTCAATAATTAAAACTATAAATGGTGCATTAGATTTAGTTTTAAACATTTTAAATAACTCATATGTTGAAATTAAACCGAGTAATCCAAGAATAATATCTAATACCCAGCCACCAATATAGAAAGCAGGAACAAAAAATACAACTAGAAAAAACGCTGTTTTCACTCTAGGCTTCATTTTTATCCTCCTTTATAGCGCCAAATCGACGATTTCTTTTTTGAAAATTATCTAATGCTTTAAATAATTCTTTACGTTTAAACTCAGGCCATAATTTCTTTGTAAAATATAATTCACTATAAGCAACTTGCCATAGTAGAAAATTACTAATTCTTAATTCACCTGAAGTTCTAATCAATAAATCAAGTGGTGGTAAATCTTTTGTGTACAAATGTTTTTCAATCATTGTTTTATCAATATCATCTATTTTAATTTTGTTATGTTTGTATTCTTCACTAATTTGTTTAACTGCTTCAATAATTTCAGCATGACTTCCATAATCAAAGCAAATATTCAAAATTAATCCTTTACGATCTTTTGTTTTTTCTTCTGTTCTATTTATTAATTTTACATTTTCAGAACTAAAACGATCTCTTCTTCCCGAAAATATTACTTTAATACCATTTTTTTTAAATTCCCCTTTAGATGATTCTTCAAATTTGCGGGGTATCTTCATTAAATAATCTACTTCGTCAGCTGGTCTATTCCAATTTTCTGTACTAAATGCATATACACTTAAAACCTTTATTCCAATTTCATTGCAAATTATTGCAATATTTTTAAGGTTTTCAGCTCCTATTTTATGTCCAATAGTACGAATGTATTTATTTTTCTGAGCCCATCTTCCATTACCATCTAAGATTATTGCGATATGAGAAGGAATATTTTTACTCATTACTCTTTTTTCTAACTTCATAATAACACCTCGTTACAATATATTATTATACTATAAAATCATTTTTTTTTCTATAAAAAGAGACTACAACTGTAGTCTCTATATACTCATAATGTCGATATCTTTTTCTTTTACTAATTCGTCTATTAATTTAACATGTTTATTAGTAAGTTCTTGAATATCTTCTTGATATCCTTTTGCATCATCTTCAGAAATTACACTATTTTTTTCTAACTTCTTAATAGCATCATTTCCATCTCTTCTTGCATTTCTAATACTAACTTTAGCTTCTTCGCCCATCTTTTTAACATATTTAGTAAGTTCAATTCTTGTTTCTTTAGTTAATGTAGGTAATACAATGCGAAGTTGTGTTCCTTCATTATTTGGGTTAACTCCTAAATTAGCAGCAAGTATTGCTTTTTCAATATCACCAAGAATACTTCTGTCATAAGGTTTAACTATCAATTGAGATGGTTCTGGAACGCTAATATTACCAACTTGGTTTAAAGGAGTTAAAGCACCATAATAGTTAACTTTAACATCATCAAACATTCTTGGGTTAGCACGTCCAGTTCGAACTTTTGAAAAATCGTGTTCTAATGTTTTAATTCTACTATCCATTGTTTCTTCTGTTTCTAAAAGAACCATTTCGGGCATATCATATCCTCCTTTAATAAATTAATGTTCCTATTTTTTCTCCGTTAGCTGCTCTTCTGATATTTCCATGTTCATTCATATCAAAGACAATAATATTAATATCATTATCTTTACAAAGTGCTGCGGCTGTTGAATCCATTACTTCTAATTTCTTTTCAAGTACTTCTTGATGAGATAATGAAACATATCTTTTTGCATCCTTGTTAAATCTTGGATCTTTATCATAAACTCCATCAGTACCGTTTTTAGCCATTAATACAACTCCCGCACCTATTTCTGCAGCACGTAATGCACTAGTTGTATCAGTTGAGAAATAAGGATTTCCTGTCCCTCCACCAAAAATTACGATTCGACCTTTTTCTAAATTACTTAATGCTTTTCTTCTAATGTAAGGTTCGGCAACTTGAGGAATATTTAAACTAGTCATTGTTCTTGTTTCAATTCCTAATTCTTCTAAAGCATTTTGAAGTGCAAGTGCATTCATTATTGTTGCGATCATTCCCATATAATCAGCACTACTTCTTTCAAATCCCATTTCACTAGCTATTTGTCCACGCCAAATATTACCTCCACCAATAATTACACCTATTTCTAGATTTCCTAAATCATAAGCTTCTTTAATTTCATAAGCAATCTCTCTAACACGTAAAGGATCAATAACTTTATTATCATCACCAATCAATGCTTCTCCGCTTAACTTAATAATAATTCGCTTCTTAGGTTCCATTATTTTACCTCCCTATCGCTGTTAATTTGAAAAGTTATTTTATATTTTTATTGATTAACTTGACTCATTACTTCAGCAGCAAAATCATCATTTCTTTTTTCAATTCCTTCTCCAACTTCAAGACGAATAAATGATAAAATACTTCCACCATTTGCTTTAACATATTTTTCAACTGTTAAATCAGGATTTTTAACAAAAGGTTGATTTACTAAACAAACATCTTTTAAATATTTATTTAATCTACCAATAACCATTTTTTCAACGATATTAGCAGGTTTTCCTTCATTTAATGCTTCTTTTGTCAACATTTCTTTTTCGTGAGTAAGTTCTTGTTCACTAATTTCAGATTTATCGATAAATTTAGGATTAATAGCAGCTACATGCATTGCTATATCTTTTGAAACTTCTTCTGATGCACCTTTTAAAACAACTAAAGTAACAATTCTTCCACCCATATGTTTATAAGCTCCAAAGTTATCTTCATCTGTTTTTACAACTCTAGATACTCTTCTTAAAGATAATTTTTCTCCAATTTTGGAAGTAGCATCAATAATTATTCTTTCAATATCTTTATCACCATTTGAAACTTTTAGTGCTTCTTCTGCGTTTGTAGCATCACTATTAACAATTAAGGTTCCTAATTGATTAAGTAGTTCTAAAAATTCTTTATTTTTAGCCACAAAATCTGTTTCACTGTTAAGTTCAAAAATAACAGCTTCGTTCCCTTTAACAACAACATTACATAATCCTTCAGCAGCAATTCTACCAGCTTTTTTAGCTGCTTTGGCGATTCCTTTTTCTCTTAAGTAATCCATTGCTAAATCCATATCTCCAGCAGTTTCTGATAACGCTTTTTTACAATCCATCATTCCTGCACCAGTTTTATTTCTTAATTCTTTTACCATACTTGCAGTAATTGTCATAACTATTTCCTCCTAAGTTCTTTTTCAAAATTATAATATCATAAAATACCCTTTTATTCAATTATTTGTTGCCTTTATACCTTCTAAAAAAAGAGCTCGAAAGCTCTTTTAATATTATTTTAAAGCTTCAATTAGTTCTGCTTTTTTTAGTTTTGAATATCCATGTAATCCTTTTTCTTTAGCGAGTGCTTTTAATTCAGCAACTTTCATAGTTGATAAATTAACACTAGCTTTTGCCGTAACTTTTACTTCTTCTACTACTTTAGTTTCTACAACCTTAGGTTCTACTACTTTGGGTTCTATAACTTTTTTAACTACAGGTTTAACAGTTGCTTTAACTTCTGTTTTAACAGTTGGTTTAACTTCTGCCTTAACTGTTGGTTTAACTGTTGGTTTAACAGTTGCTTTAACTTCTGTTTTAGCAATTGGTGATGTAACTTTTGCTCCAGCGTTAGCTGTACGATTTTGGTTAAATGGTTTTTTTGTTGATTCAGTTGGTTTATTATTTGGGTTATATGGTTTTTTTACATATGGTTTTCTATTTGGATCATATGGTTTTTTTACATATGGTTTTCTATTCGGATCATATGGTCTTCTATTTTTATCATATGGTTTTTTATAATCTGTTCTTGGAGCAGGTCTCTCAACTACTGTTTCGATAATTTCTCCTCCAGTTGCTTCAATAAACGCATTTGCTAATTTACCAACAATTAATCTTACTGATCTAATTGCGTCATCATTAGCTGGAATAATTACATCTACTAAATCTGGATCACAGTTTGTATCAACAATTCCAAAAACAGGAATATGTAATTTTCTCGCTTCTAAAACTGCATTTTTTTCTTTCATTGGATCAACTACAAAAACTGCTTGAGGTAAAACTCTCATTTCTTTAATTCCACCTAAGAATTTTTCATATTTTTCCAATTGTTTTTTTAACCCAATAACTTCTTTTTTAGGTAAACGTGTGAACGTTCCATCTTTTTCCATTCTTTTGATGTCATGTAATCTTTTAATACTTTTTCTAATTGTCTTAAAATTTGTAAGTGTTCCTCCAAGCCATCTTTGTGATACATAATATTGTCCAGAGCGAATTGCTTCTTCTCTAACAACATCTTGAGCTTGTTTTTTTGTTCCTACAAATAAGATTTTTCCACCATTTTTACCAATTTCTAATAATTTAGCATAAGCTTCATCGATATATCCTACAGTTTTTTGTAGATCGATAATATGAATCCCACCACGACTAGTATAAATATACTTGTCCATTTTAGGATTCCAACGGCGAGTTTGATGTCCGAAATGAACACCAGCCTCAAGTAACTGTTTCATTGATATTACAGCCATTTTGATTCCTCCTTCTGATTTTTGCCTCCACATTTATCTACGTAATTCAGCCACTACTTTTGAGCAGCTCAGGGCTAAATACTCTAAATGTGTGTGTATTTTTACGGCTTTTTAATTTTAACAAAAAAACAAATAATAAGCAAGAGTTTTGTTTAATTCTTACTAAATAGTAATAACAATATAGAAAACAAGCCCAAAATAGGCTTGTTTATTACTTATAAGTTTTGATGATAGACAATTTATCAGTAATTACTATTTCTTTTAAAACTTTATACAATGGTTTATAAAGCCAAAGAACAGTTAAAAATCCTGTTGTTGCCATTATTAATTCAAATGGTAAATCAGCGATTAGATATGGTATAAAATTAGGGATTCCTGTTTGAATCATATTAAAAGGAATAAATGCCCATCCATAAACAAATCCAAACACCATTGCGAATAATGCTAATTTTAGTTCATTTTTAGTCTTGTGTAAAATAGTATGATAGCTAATTGGAATTAAATACCATGCTAACATCATTGGAACCATATAAAATACATTAAACCCACCCATGTAAAGATTATCTAAAAAGACATAGGAAGTAATCATAATAATACTTTCTTTAAATGTAAAAACACTAACAAAAAGAATTATGAGCACAACGGTTAATTGAATATTTGGTAAAAATATTAGTAATTGTTCCTGAGTAAAAATAATAGCTATTGATAAAGCAATCATTAATATTTTTCTAGTTTCCATTATTTTACTCACCTCCAACTAAACTATACTCAAATCTAAAAACATCTCCATCATTTAACGATATTGAGTCAATTCCATAATTTGAATATTCATCATTTTCATAAACTGCGATAAAAGTATTAGTCCAATCTGTTTCAACTGAATTAACTTTTAAAATAACTCTACTATTAAAAAGCAATGGTTCACAAACTGTTGTAATATGATATGAACTATCAGCACATCCTATTTCATAATTATCTTGTAAAATTGAGAATAAAGTATCTTCTTTTGTGAAATCATAAGTTTTACTAGAAACTGTATCACCAATTTCATCAACAATGATTATTGTTATTTCACCAACTGTATCATTATTATTAAGTTGTGAATAAACACTAAAACTAGCAAAACTAACAACTAAAATAATTATTGAATAAACTAGTTTTTTCATTTATTTCACTTCCTTATTATTTTAATTAAAATCGTATGGATTTACAGCCTCATATGTATTAGCATATGTTTGATAAACTACAAGTGCTAAAAAAGCTTGTGGTGTACTGAAAGCAAGATCTTCAGTATATTCATCACCAAATGCCCAATCAAATGATCCGCTATCTGTTTGATATTCTAATAATCTTGTAATTAAATTATTATTTGTTTTTGTATAATTTAATCCTGTTGGATCTATTCCATTCGCAATAAGTCCAAGTATTACTTGACTTATACTAGCAGCATTTTCTGTCCCAGGATAAGTTGTTTCTCCCCAAGTAATATCTCTTGTTTTAACTCCACCAGTATCAAGTTGTGATGTACTTATCCAAGTTGTATATTGATCAATTAAACCTTGTATTCCAGTTTCATCAGTATACTTACTTAAAGCTACTAAACTAATACCTCCAGCATCAAGCCCAGAATCATATGGTGTTGTTGTCAATAAATCAGTTAAGGCACTACTTACATAATTACTATAATCTACAGGTCGGTAACTACAATCAAAAGCTAATAATCCGTAAGCTGTTTGTCCATAAGGACCAACACTAACTATTTCATTTAATTCATTCATTAAATCACCCGCATGTAATCCAACACTTTCTAATTCAATAATCGCTTTAAAGTAATCATTGACTGTTGTAAGTGTTCTATTATTTACTAATGTTTCTACTTCAACAGTTCCTATATAAGAATCTTCTAATCCTAATAAAGCTAATGCAGAGAGAACATTATAATCAACTGATTCATTATTCACATATTCACTTGCGTAATTAAGTAAAAATAATTGAATAGCGTCATCTACTGCTTTTTGGGTCATATCCCACCACATTACTTCAAAACTAAAGACATCTTCATCTTCAAAAGTAACTACATCAACACCTACAGTTGACATTTCTCCGTTTTTAGAAAAAGCAATATAAGCTCCTGTTTTAGGATAAAGATTATCTAAAGAATAAATAAATTTACCCCATTCAGAATCAGTATATCCTACCTCAAAATTTTGATCTAAAATATCAAACAAACTTCCGGTAAAATCATCATTATATCCGATGGTTTTACTAGCAAACATTCCATGTTCATCTGTGAATGTAAAAGTTAATACATTATCATAAATTAAAGCTTGTAATTCAGCATTTTCATTTTCTAATTCCTCAAGTAAAGCTGTTAAATCTTCAACACTTTCAAAATTAGCCTGAGAACTAAAAATCAATTCTTGTATCTCATCTTCAAGTTCTGATATAAGAATTGTTTTTGCCTCAATTTCTTGTTGTAACTCTGATACCTCATTTTCATTAGTACATCCTGTTAATACAAAGACAAATAAAAACAACGATGCCAGTGAGAATAGTTTTTTCATAATTTCCTCCTTCTAAGTTTTATGAAATAAAAAAACCATCCTCCTGGATGATTTAACGTTTTATAACTATTAAAAACAAATAAGTTAAATAAACGATATACTCATAGCCCAGGAGTAATTCAATTCTTTAGATACCTAGGTAGGTCTACCGGCTTGAATTCATCCTACTATGCACCTTCCCGCTAAGTAGCAGTGGTATTTTGCATTTCGTCATTCTTACGGTTGCTGGGACAGCTTGAGATTTTAACTCAATTCCCTGTTATGTCTTACGACACCTAATATCTACTCTATCATTTTATGTCTTAAATATATTGTTGTCAATGGAAAACACAAATTATTTTCCAGTACTTCCAAAACCACCCTTTCTTACTTTAGTTACTCTTTTTTCACTTGGAGAAATTAAATACTTTTGAAATATTCCTTGTGCAATTCTTTCTCCTTTTTTTAAATGTATTGTTTTTTTTCCGAAATTATATAATGAAACATAAATAGCTCCATCATTATCATCGTTTTCATAATAATCTTTATCAATAATCCCAACATTATTAGGAATCGTTAAATGATAATTTCTTGGTAAACTAGAACGTGGATAAATCATTAGTACTTCATCATCTTGCATATAAGCTTTTAATCCGGTTACACCAAGTCTTATCTCACCAGGTAATATTTCAATATCTTCAATAATAGCGATATCGTATCCTGCACTGTGTAATGTACTTCTCATTGGTAATTCAAATTCTAAATTATAGTATGCTTTTGCTTTTTCAAAACCTCTCACGGTCTCATCTCCTTAAGTAATTTCAATACAAAAAGTTCTCTTTCTGTCCAATGATAATCACTACCTATATCAAACTTTTCTTGATTGATTTTTATTGCTTCTTCTATTGTAACCCATTTGGGAACAAATTTTAACTTTCTTTCATAAATATCTAGATTTTGTTTATTTACTTTAGCAGTAACTTCACAAAAATAGTAATATGTTCTTAAATAAAAATAAGCTCTTTCGTTATAAATATCATTATATATTTGATCTATATATCCTAGACTTTCATTAACACTGCTAACTTCTCTCCCTGTTTCTTCTAAAACTTCTCTTTTTAAAGCAATATGTTTAATTTCATTATCATTAACTCCACCACCAGGGAATTTATATTCCTTAGATACTTCAGAAAAAATCAATAATATTTTACCATGTTTTAAAATTATTGCTCTAACACTATCTCGATAAATAATAGGTTGATGTCCTAATAATTTATTTCTTCTATCAAATATCTTTAGTAGTTTCATTTAAGTATTACCATTAATTGAGTAGCAGAATCAAATCCGTATTTTTTTATATGTTTTTTCACTTTATCCGCCTCTTTCTCAAAATATTCATTTTTCTTTGAATCGGTAATATTCTCTTTAACGTTATCAATCGTTTTAAATAACCATTCAATTTCTTCTTTTGAGTTTACTTCTCTTTTATTATATGTTAAATCCCATACATCTTTGATTGTTAAATTACTTTCTTTTTTAAGTATTTCAATGATTTCTTTATTTGTAAAAGTTAACTCATGATATCTTCCTCTATACCGATCAATTTCAGCACCATAATGATGCAGTAATAAATGGCTTTTTTGACGTTTAGATAACTTATCACTCATCATTTCACAAAAAATAAGAGATCCACCTGGCTTTAAAACTCTTTCCATTTCTTTTATAACCTTTTTAACATCTTTTAAATGATGAAGAGAATTTGATAAACAAACAAAATCAAAACTATTATCATAAAATTCCATTGTTAAAGCATCCATTTGAAAAAAATTAATTCTTTCGTCTTTAAAATTTTTGATACATTCATCAATAGAAGTTTTACTAAGATCAATCCCAATAATTTCTGAGAAATCGTTTGTTAAAGATGTAATAATATTTATGAAGTTTCCATTTCCAGTTCCTACATCTAAAATTTTTGCATGCTTTTTTTCTGTAAAAATCTTTTCCAATTTGATCATATACATCATTCCTTAAATATTAAACTAACTCTATTATAGCATAAAAAAAGCGGTTACATATAGACATTTCGCCTAAACGTCTTGTCAAATAAAAAAGGACTACCGTCCTTTTTTATTGTCCTATCACAAATTTCATTTCACCAACAACAGCGATTTCATCACCAACATAAACCGTTCCTTTTCCATGTCCAATAGGTCCTCGTTGCTTAATAATTTCTATTTCCATTCTTAATGTGTCTCCTGGAATTACCTTGCGTTTAAATTTACACTTATCAATTCCTGCGAAATAAGCTGTTTTCCCTTTATTTTCTTCAAGAGATAATATAATTACTGCCCCTGCTTGAGCCATTGCTTCAACAATTAAAACACCAGGCATTATATGTTCATCTGGAAAATGACCCATAAAATGCATTTCATTAACACTAACGTTTTTAGTTGCTACACAAGAAACTCCTGGTATTAATTCATCAATTCGATCAATTAATAAAAAAGGATAACGATGAGGAATTATTTTTTGAATTTCATTACTGTTTAACTTCACTAGTTCTACCCCCTAAATTTTTTAAATGCGATAGTAGCATTATGTCCACCAAATCCTAAACTGTTACTTATCGCTATCTCAATATTCTTTTCTTTTCCAACATTTACAGTATAATCCAAATCACATTCAGGGTCAAATGTCTTATAATTAATTGTTGGTGGTATAAAACCATCTTTAATAGCCATAATACTAAATATTGCTTCAATAGCTCCACTAGCTCCAAGTAAATGACCTGTCATTGATTTAGTACTTGAAATACTTATATCTTTTATATGTTTTCCAAAAGCTTTTTTAATAGCTAATGTTTCTGCTTTATCATTAAGAGGAGTAGATGTTCCATGAGCGTTAATATAATCAACATCACTTGGTAAAATATTAGCATCCCTTAATGCCATTTCCATACATTTTCTTGCCCCATTTGCTTCTGGATCAGGACTAGTAATATGTGATGCATCACAAGTTGCTCCATACCCAATAATTTCTCCATATATTTTAGCTTTACGTGCTATAGCTCTTTCATATTCTTCTAATATTATTGTTCCAGCGCCTTCTCCCATTACAAAACCACTTCTATTTAAATCAAAAGGCATACTAGCATTATTTGGATCATTTGTTTTACTTAATGCTTGCATAACAGTAAATCCACCTACTCCTAAAGGAATAACACTAGCTTCTCCACCTCCGGTAACAATAACATCTAAATACCCATCTCTTATTGCTCTAAAAGCATCTCCTATAGAATTAGTCGCACTAGCGCACGCTGTAACAGTTGAGGTTGCCATTCCATGAATACCATATTCAATTGCGATATTCCCTGAAGCAATATTTATAATTGTACTTGGAATAAAATAAGGACTAATTCTATTATACCCTCTTTTTCGTGCTTTATCTTCTTGAGTAGCTATTGTTTCAAGACCACCAATTCCACTACCATAATAAACACCAATATGATCAGTATCTTCTTTTTCAAAATCTAATTTCGAATCTAAAACAGCTTCTTTAGTCGCAATTAATGATAATTGAACAAAACGATCTGTTCTTTTTAATTGTTTTCTTCCAAAAAAGCTTTCAAAATCAAAATCTTTGATTTCCCCAGCAACTTTAACTTCTAACTCGCTAGTATCAAAACGTTTAATATAATCAATCCCGTTTACCCCTTTTTTAGCATTTTCCCACATATCATGAACATTGTTTCCTATCGGACTAATAGCTCCTAATCCAGTAATTACAACTCTTCTTCTCATATATATTCCTCCATTTAATTTTAATAAAATATAATTATATTAAATCATTCCTCCGTTAACACTAATTACTTGTCCAGTAATATACGCTGCTTCATCACTAGCTAAAAATAAAACAGTATTAGCTACATCTTCAACGGTTCCAAATTTATTAAGTGGTATTTGTGCTAAATAATATTCTTTTATTTCATCTGATAAAGAATCAGTCATTTTAGTTTGAATAAATCCAGGCGCAACTGCATTACACGTTATTCCTCTAGCTCCAAATTCTTTTGATAAAGACTTTGTAAGTCCAATAATTCCTGCCTTTGAAGCTACATAATTAGCTTGACCAGCATTACCAATAATTCCAACTACACTCGTTATATTAATAATTTTACCAATTCTATTTTTAAGCATATGCCTAGTTACACTTTTACACATATTCCATGTTCCTTTTAAATTAGTATTAATTACACTATCAAATTCTTCTTCACTCATTCTCATCATTAAATTATCTCGTGTTATTCCAGAATTGTTTACTAAAATATCAACTTTACCAAAAGCTTTTATTGCTGAATCAACTATTTTTTTAGTATCACTTAAAACTGAAACATCCCCTTTAACGATAATTGCTTTACCACCAAAATTTTCAATATATGATAATAACTCAATTACTTTTTCTTCACTTGAAAAATAGTTAATAACAACGTTTGCTTTTTTGCGCGCAAACTGTAAACATATTTCTCTTCCTATTCCTTTACTTCCTCCAGTTACAATAACTGTTTGATCTTTAAAAGAATCCATGTTATTCCTCCTTTAAGAAATTTTGTAATTTCTCTAATGATGCCATATCTTCAACATTAAAAATGTTTAATTTTCTATTTATTTTTTTTACAAAACTACACAATGTTTTTTTAGGACCAATTTCGATAAATGTATCAACCCCTGAAGAAATTAATTTTTCAACCATTTGATAAAAATAAACACTACTAATAATTTGGTTTACCATATTATTTTTAAGATTCCCTCGATAATAATCACCGGTTACATTAACTAATAACTTCTTTTGTGGTTCTTTCAAATCAACTTCTTTTAAATACTTTTCAAATTTAATACTTGCTTCTATCATTAAAGCTGTATGAAAAGGCCCATTTGTATTTAATAATATCGCTCTTTTAGCTCCATTTTCTATAGCTCTTCTATTTGTTTCTAAAACAGCTTTTTCATCGCCTGATATAACAAGTTGTCCATATGTATTATAATTAGCAATTTTTACGTATCCATCTACTTCATTAATAATTTTTTCCAACATAGCTGCATCCATTCCTAAAATAGCACTCATTTTACCATCAACATTTTTTGATGCTTCATTCATAAATAATCCTCTTTTTTCAAGAATCTTTAATCCTGTTTCAAAATCATAAACATTATTATGAAGTAACGCTCCATATTCTCCAAGTGATAATCCAATACTGTATGATGATTCAATATTATGGTTTTTCAATACTTCTAAGATTGCTTGATAAAAAGTAAACATCGCAACTTGAGTATATAATGTATCATTTAGTTTTTCTTCATCGTTAAACATAATATTTGTAATACTATATCCTAAAATATTATCAGCTTTATTAAAAACATTTCGAACTATTTCATAATTATTATATAGTTCTTTACCCATACCAACATATTGGGATCCTTGTCCTGAAAACATAAAAACAGTTTTCACTATAATTCTCCTTTATAAACACGACTATTTTTAAAGATATCATCAAGTATTTCTTGAATAGGTCTAATACTTTTAACTAATCCAGCACTTTGTCCAGCCATTAAACTACCATTAATAATATCGCCTTCAAAAACTGCTTTTTTTAAAGATCCTAAAGTTAATAGTTCTAATTCTTCAAGTTCAATATCTCCATATTTTGTCATTTCTAAATACTTTTTAGACATTTTATTTTTAAGAACCCTAACCGGAGCTCCAGTATTTCTTCCTGTTACTACTGTATCTGTATCTTTAGCTTTTACTATTTTCATCTTATAGTTTTCATGAATAGGACATTCGTCACTTGCGAGTAAAACAGTTCCTATTTGAACTCCTTTAGCTCCTAATGCAAATGCAGCATCTAATCCTCTTGAATCTGCGATGCCTCCAGCAGCTATAATTGGTATATCAACAGCGTCACATACTTGAGGAACTAACGTAAATGTTGTAATTTGTCCAATATGTCCTCCTGCTTCTGTTCCTTCAACTACTAATGCATCAGCTCCACCATGTGCTAGCCTTTTAGCAAAAGCAACACTAGGAACAACAGGAATTACAATAATTCCTGCCTTTTTCCATTTTTCCATATAAATACCAGGATTTCCAGCCCCTGTTGTAACAACCTTTACTCCCTCTTCGATTACCATATCACTTATTGCTTCAGCATAAGGACTCATTAACATAATATTAACTCCAAAAGGTTTAGAAGTTAATTCTTTTGTTTTTCTAATTTCATCTCTAACAACATCAACATCCCATCCACCAGCTCCAATTAATCCAAGTCCACCAGCATTACTGACAGCTGACGCTAAAACGTGAGTGGCAATATTCGCCATTCCACCTTGTATAATTGGATATTCAATTCCAAGTAAATCTCTAATATCTTTCATCCTAATCCTCCTCTTAAAGTTCAATTAATGCTCCACCCCAAGTTAATCCTCCACCAAAAGATACAGTAATAAATTTATCACCTTTTTTTAAAAATTTTGACTTTATTGCTTGATCGATGGCTAATGGCACACTAGCTGCGGAAGTATTCCCATAATGACTAATATTCATAAACATTTTATCCATACTAAATTTTAAATCTTTTGCAGCTTTAGTAATAATTCTAGCATTAGCTTGATGTGCTACTATTGAATCTAAATCAGCTAATTTCATATTGTTTTTTTCTAATAATTCAATAACTGTTTTCGGCATAACACGTGTAGCGAATTTAAAAACTTCACTACCCTTCATATGAATATGATCTTGTTTACTAACTTTATTAATAATAGGATCTTTAATATCAACATTTTTACAAACTAGTAAATCATTAGTATCTCCACGTGATCCACAAATTATATCTTTAATTTTATTTGTTTCACTTTTTGTTATAATCATTGCTCCAGCAGCATCACCAAATAATACACAAGTATTTCGATCTCTCCAATCAGTTAATCTTGTTAATGTTTCAGCTCCAATTATCAGTGCTGTTTTATATGCTCCGCTTTTAATCATTTTATCAGCAATATTTAAAATATATAAAAATCCACTACATGCCGCATTAACATCAAATGCCATAACTTCATTTAATTTTAATCTAGCTTGAAGCAATTGACTTACTCCAGGAAAATGATTATCTGGCGTAACTGTCGCCACTAATACTAGATCTATTTCAGATATATCAATATTCGCATCTTCAATAGCTAAAATCGCCGCTTTTTCAGCTAAATCAATTGTTTTTTCATCTGTAACAATATGTCTTTCTTTAATACCAGTTCTTGAATAAATCCATTCATCACTAGTGTCAACAAATTGTTTTAAATCATCATTTGTCATTATTTTACTCGGGGTATAACTTCCTGTCCCGATTATTTTAGTATAAATCATTGTTTCACTCTCCTATAGATTATCATAATTAAATCGTTGGAAAAATCCAAAATTACGATATTTTTCCATCCTTATATCTCTTAATTCTTCCCCTGTATATTTCCTTAATTTATATAACTCTTCTAAAATAGCTAATTTTGTATTTTGAAAAGTTTTAATTTTATCAAAATGAGCTCCACCAAGAGGTTCCTTTATTATTCGATCAATCATTTCGTATTCTTCTAAATCATAACTTGTTAATTTCATTGCTTCAGCTGCTTTACTAGTAAGAGATGCATCTTTCCATAATATTGTAGCATATCCTTCAGGACTGAGAATAGAATATATAGCATTTTCAAGCATCATAACTGTATTAGATACAGCCATTGCTAAAGCACCACCACTTCCACCTTCGCCAATAACTATAGCGATAGTTGGAACTGTTAAATTACTCATTTCTAATAAATTTCTGGCGATTGCTTCACCTTGTCCACGTTCTTCTGCGCCGATTCCAGGATATGCACCCGGTGTATCTATTAAAGTAATAATTGGTCTTCTAAATTTTTCAGCTTGTTTCATTAATCTTAAAGCTTTACGAAATCCCTCAGGATGAGACATTGCGAAATTACATTCTATATTTTCTTCTATATTTTTTCCTTTTTGTTGAGCTATAACTGTTACAACATTTCCATTTATCGTTCCAATACCACCAATAATAGATTTATCATCTCGAAATAATCTATCTCCATGAAGTTCAATAAAATCAGGACATAAATATTCAATAAACTCTTTTGCGGTTGGTCTTAGTTGATGTCTCGCAAGTAAAACTCTATCCCAAGCAGTTAGGTTTGTCATTGTTTTCTCTTTATAGCTTTTAATTTCAATTTTTATTTTTTCAGTGATTTCTTTATTTCCTAATTCATTTATTTTATTTTCTAATTCGCGTACTTTTCTTTCTTTAGCTAAAATATCCATTATTACTTCCTCCAATGTAAAATAAGAAGTTGTGATAACATCTCTTTTAGATCATGTCGATTAACAACTTTATCTACAAATCCTTTTTCTTCTAAAAACTCACTACGTTGAAATCCCTCGGGTAGTTTTTGATTTATTGTTTGTTCGATTACACGTGGTCCTGCGAAACCAATTAAAGCATTAGGTTCAGCTAAAATAATATCACCAAGACTTGCAAAACTAGCAGTAACTCCTCCAGTTGTAGGATCTGTTAAAACAGTAATATATAACAATCCCATTTTAGAATGTTTTAATACTGCCTGACTTGTTTTAGCCATTTGCATTAAACTGAAAATACCTTCTTGCATTCTAGCTCCACCACTTGCGGTAAAAATTATTATTGGCAGCTTTTTATACATCGCATATTCAAAACTTTTAGTAACTTTTTCACCAACAACACTTCCCATACTTCCCATTAAAAAATAACTATCCATTATTCCAATAACAGTAGGAATAGAATTAATTTCAGCATATCCGTAAATATATGCTTCATCAAGTGCTGTTTTTTCTTTATATAACGCTATTTTTTCTTCATATCCATCTTGAAATAAAGGATTTAAAGTTATATATCCGTGGCCTTTTTCAACAAAAGAATTTTGATCAACTGTTATTTTTAGTCGATCAACTGCCCGTATTCTAAAATGTTCTCCACAATTTTTACAAATAAAATCATTATTAACGATATTTTTCATATTAATTGTTTCTTTACATTTAGGACATTGCTCATAAAGACCAATAGGAACATCAATCTTACTTATTGTTTTGGTAGTATGTAAACGTGCTATCTTATATTTATTTTTTAAATTTCGACGCGTTTCAAAAGTTTTAGCTAAACTATTCATATTGATCATATCCTAATAAATCATCAATTGTTTTTGAAATAAAACTAGTATCAAATGATCCTTTAATGTAATCATTATGATTTAATATCATATAACAAAATTCTTGATTTGTTTTAACTCCATCAATAATTAATTCTTCTAATGTAGCTCTCATCTTTAAGATAGCTTCTTCTCTTGTAGGAGCATGAACAATAACTTTTCCTAACATTGAATCATAAAAAGAAGGAATTTGATATCCTGTATAAATAAAACTATCAAATCTAATACCCATTCCACTAGGAACATGAAGAAGTCCTATTTTTCCTGGATTTGGTCTAAAATCAAACATAGGATCTTCAGCATTAATGCGGCACTCGATACTATGTCCGTTTAATACTACATCTTCTTGTTTAATATCTAGTTTGCTCCCTGCAGCTATTTTTATTTGTTCTTTAACTATGTCAATACCTGTGACCATTTCTGTCACAGGATGTTCTACTTGTATTCTAGTATTCATTTCTATAAAATAATATTTTCCATCACTTACAATAAATTCAACTGTTCCAGCATTTTCATAATTAACAATTTTACTTACAAGTATTGCCGTTTCACCCATTTTATTACGTAAATCTTTATCAATTAAACTAGGTGCCTCTTCAATAATTTTTTGATTTCTTCTTTGAATTGAACAATCTCTTTCACCTAAGTGAATAATATTTCCGTATTTATCAGCTAAAATTTGAAATTCAATATGTTTAGGGTCAACAATATATTTTTCTAAATACATTTCCCCATCTCCAAAACTATTAATCGCCTCACTTTTAGCAGTTTCATAAGCATTATTAAATTCATCAATATTATTAGCAACACGCATTCCGCGCCCGCCGCCTCCAGCACTAGCTTTTATTAAAACAGGAAATCCGATTTCAAGAGCTAAATCTTTAGCTTTTTCAATACTTGAAATTGCTCCTTTACTTCCAGGAACAACTGGAACACCAGCCGCAATCATTATTTCTCTTGCTTTGGATTTATTCCCCATTTGTTCAATTACTTTCCCACTTGGTCCAATAAATCTAATTCCAACATCAGCACATAAATCTGAAAAATGACTATTCTCACTTAAAAATCCGAATCCAGGATGAATGGCTTCAACACCTTTGCTTATTGCTGCAGTAATAATATTTTCCATATTTAAATAAGATTCTCCACTTTTAGCTCCACCAATACAAACTGCTTCATCCGCTATTTGAACATGTAAACTATCCTTATCTACTGTAGAATAAACCGCGACTGTTTCGATTCCCATTTGTTTACATGCACGAATTATTCTAACCGCTATTTCGCCTCTGTTAGCTATTAATATTTTTTGAAACATTATTCTTTTATTTCCAAAACAACTTGATCAAATTCAATCATTGTTGCATCTTTAATATTAATTTTCGCGATTGTTCCGCTAACTGGAGAAGTAATTTCGTTCATTACTTTCATTGCTTCTACAATAAAAAGCACATCTCCTTTATTAACTTTTTGATTTACTCTAACAAAAGGTTCGCTATCAGGAGATGGTGCACAATAAAATATCCCAACAAGTGGTGCCTTAATTAAATAGTTTTCATTTTCAATAATTACTTCCTCTTTATCCTCTTCCGTTAAGGTTTTTATTGTGGAAGAGGATAAAGGTAGGTTTGAGTGTCCTAAAAAATTATTATTTTCTTTTTCTAAACTAATAGAAAAATCCTTATCTTTTATTTCTAATTTATAAATTTTAGAATCTTCAAACTCTTTCATGAGATTTTTGATTTGTCTTAAATCCATATTATACCTCCAGATCATTACATTAAATTTTTATATAAACAAAAATGCGTAAAGATTTTATCAATAAAATCTTTACACTTTACTTTCAATAAATTTAACAATTTGACCAACAGTTTTAAATGATTGTGCAACTTCATCACTTACCTTTATTTCAAACTCATCTTCAATTGCCATTACTAATTCAACAGCATCTAAAGAGTCGGCGCCTAAATCATCATTAATATGCGCATCAAGAGTTACTTCTGTAGCTTCTACACCTAATTCATCTACTATAATTCGTTGTAGTTTTTTGAACACCATAACTATATCCTCCTTTATATTATACTTATTTTATTTTACTATTATCGACACAACTTGTCAATTTATTTTGAAGTTCAAAACATTGTTTACGTTTTCATATTTATGAGTAATCATACGTTAATTCATTACGCATACGAGAGTACAGATACAAAACGATCAATATTTTAAAAAATTCATCAATGAAACAAGGTGTGAAAACGGCTATAATATTAATTAATCCTGTCTTTGTTATATAAGCAATGTATGCAGATTCACACATATATATTATTAAATTCCTTATTAAAAAATCGGAAAAACAGTATAATAGTTCTATTTAGAAACTTTATATTCTTCATAAATTCTATAAAAAAACTAATAATTAACCAAATTAAAATCCCTACTTCCAGATATTAAAACCGAAATCCCACTTGAATAATCATTAAAGACAGGTAGTCCAACAGTTCCCATTAAGACTGGAAAATAGCTATAAAGCATATTTCTTTAATATCAAGTTTCACAACTCTTTAATCCTTATTTCGTCAAAATTTAAATATTCAATTTTATTATTATTTTCTACAATTAACTTCCCATCATTACTAATACCCTTAACAATATATATTATATTATTATTTACAATATTTTTACCTATTATTAATGAAGATTTTAAATAGTTTTTAAATACCTTTTCAAAAGGTATTTTTTTAAATGAATTGTAATACATAATAAATTTATTTAATATTTCATTTATATCAAATTCAGTTCCTTTTATTAAAACCATTGATATTGCTTTATCCTTTAATTCTTTAAAATCTATTTGGTTAACATTGATTCCAACACCAACTACGATATACTCAATTTCTTTTGATCCAACACTTTCAATTAAAATGCCACAAATTTTCTTTTTATCAACTAATATATCATTAGGATATTTTATACTAGCTTCTATATTATAATCCTTTAAAAGTTCAACAACAGCGTTTGAAACACACATTAATAATTCGAAAATCTTACTTCTTGATTTTGTTCTATTAATTAAAAAACTAAAATATAAATTACCTTCTTCACTCATCCAAACATGATTGCTTCTTCCTTTTCCAGCTGTTTGATTTTTTGAAATAACAATAGTTCCATCTTCAAAAGTTGACGCATTCTTTTTTAAATAATCATTACTTGATTTTATTGTTTCAAATCTTATAATTTTATTTCCAATCATAGTTATTTCACCTCTACTTTTCATTTAAACAATAATAACTAAATTTACTTTGAATGTCAAATGAAATTATCTCTATCTAATATGTATAATAACATTAAACACTTTAATATAAGCATATATTCTTATATTTTATAAAAAACGAGCGTTTCCATGCTCATTTAATATATTCAGGTTCCCAAATACGAAGTGATCCTTTTTCTTCTCTTTTTGCTTGATACATTTTAGTATCTGCTTTCCTGATTAAATCAGTAGGGTTATCTCCAAACTTCCAAATAACAGCTCCCATACTACACGTTATTTCAATTCCAATATCTTTCGATAACTCTTTAAACCTATTTCTTAATATTGTTCCTATTTTTTTAAATTCTAATTCATTATGATATCTAAAAATTAAAACAAATTCATCCCCACCATATCTTCCAGCAATTTTTTCAGTTTGATTATATGAATTTAATAAATCTCTTATTTTTTTTAATATTTCATCACCTTTCAAACGTCCATGAATATCATTAATTTCTTTAAAATTATCAACCTTAAAGTTACAACGTGTACGTTGTAACTTTAAGGTGCATTTTTTATTAAGATTAGGATTAATTTAACATTTCACCTAAATTTATCTTACCCTTATTACAGTCAATTCCACATTAATAATAAAATGTCGTTTCCTAGCAAAGCGCTAAACAAAGACATAAAAAAGGCCATCAATTATTGACGGCCTACTTTAAATAATTAAGTGTTCAGTTTTCACTGTTTAACCTACTATCTGAAATCTATAATATCTTATAATTGTCCTGCTTTTGCTTTTTTAACACCTTTTTTAAGTTCTTGTTCAGCTTGGAAAAAATCAACACTACGTTTTTTATTTTCTTCTATACGTTGTTTTCTAACATTATTAAGGTGCTCCATAGCACTTTTTTTATCCATACCTATTTGAGCTTCTTGAGCAATAACATTTACAATATTATTTTGATGTTCAACAATGCCATTAATAACTACAGTAAAAATTTCTTCTTCGCCTGTAACCATTTTAATATATCCTATATCAATAGAACTAATAATAGGAATATGATTTTTCATAATAGCAAATTCGCCATTCATCTCTGAAGTAATAACTACATAATCAACTTCTTTATTATATAGTTCTCCAAGAGGTGTTACAACGCTAATTTTCATTAATTATCCTCTCCTTATTTCATTGATTCTGCTTTTTTAATAACATCATCAATATTACCAACAAGACGGAATGCATCTTCAGGTAAACGATCATGCTTACCTTCTAAGATTTCTTTAAATCCTTTAATTGTATCTTTTACAGGGACATATGTTCCTTTTTGTCCAGTAAACTGTTCAGCAACATGAAAATTTTGAGATAAGAACAATCTAACTCTTCTAGCTCTATGAACAACAAGTTTATCATCTTCATTTAATTCATCCATTCCTAAAATAGCAATAATATCTAATAATTCATTGTATCTTTGAATTATTCTTTGAACTTCACGAGCAATATCATAGTGTTCTTGTCCAACAATTTCAGGTGCAAGTGCACGTGAAGTTGAAGCAAGTGGATCTACCGCTGGGTAAATACCTTCTTCACTAATCTTACGTGAAAGATTTGTAGTTGCGTCTAAATGTGTAAATGTTGTCGCAGGGGCTGGATCTGTATAGTCATCTGCTGGAACATAAACTGCTTGAATAGAAGTAATTGATCCTTCTTTAGTAGATGTAATTCGTTCTTGTAATTTACCCATTTCTGTAGCTAATGTTGGTTGGTACCCTACAGCACTTGGCATACGACCAAGAAGTGCAGATACTTCACTACCAGCTTGTGTAAAACGGAAAATATTATCAATAAAGAATAATACATCTTGATGTTCTTCATCTCTAAAATGTTCAGCCATTGTAAGTCCTGTCAATCCTACTCTCATACGTGCACCAGGTGGTTCATTCATTTGACCAAAAACCATTGCTGTTTTTTTAATTACACCCGACTCTGTCATTTCAAAATATAAGTCATTTCCTTCTCTTGTTCTTTCTCCTATACCAGCAAATACACTAATACCCCCATGTTCTTGAGCAATATTATTAATTAATTCTTGGATTAATACTGTTTTACCTACACCAGCACCACCAAATAAACCAATCTTTCCACCTTTAATATATGGAGCAAGTAAATCAACAACTTTAATTCCTGTTTCTAATATCTCAATTTCACTACTAATTTCATCAAGTTTTGGTGCAGAGCGGTGAATAGGACTATGTTTTATTCCTTTTTTTAGTTCTTTCTTACCATCAATTAATTCACCTAAAACATTGAAAATTCTTCCTAATGTTTGTTCTCCTACTGGAACACTAATTGGAGCTCCTGTATCTAATACTTCCATGCCTCTTACTACACCATCACTAGAATCCATTGCAATCGTACGAACGACATTATTTCCTAGATGTAAAGATACTTCAAGTGTAAGTTTAATTGGAACGCCATTATTATCTTTTGCTTCTACATTACAAGTTAAAGCATGGTTGATTTCTGGTAAATCATCAGAAAATAAAACATCAATAACAGGTCCCATTACTTGAACTATTTTTCCTTTATTCATAATTTCCTCCTTTAATTAACTGCATTTGCTCCACCAATAATATCAGTTAATTCAATTGTAATCGCCGCTTGTCTCGCGCGGTTATAATGAAGCTGTAATGTTTCAATTACTTCTTCAGCATTATCTGTTGCACTTTTCATGGCTGTCATTCTTGAAGCATGTTCACTTGCTTTTGCTTCTAAAATTAATCCATATAATGTATTTTCAACATACAATGGTATTAAATGATCAATTATAGCTTGTGGACTAGGTTCATAATTGTAAATTAATTTCATTTTACCATTATCTTTATCTTTTTCTTCTTTTTCTTCTTTTTCTTTATCTTGATCTTGATTATTCACAATGGGAATAATTTGTGTGTATTTTACTTTTTGAGTAATTGTATTAATGAATTGATTATAAAAAACAATAATACTATCTATTTTTTCATCTAAATAATCACGTTGAAACATTTTAGTTATACCTTCAAAATCAATAAATTGAATATCATCACGAACATTAATAGGTTTGTTGTTTAATAATTCAAAATTCATTCTTTTTGCGTAACTAAATGCTTTAAATCCAATTGGGGCTACTACAAATTCATCATTAGATATATGATATCTTGCGACATGAGCACTAAAAGCTTTAAAAACACTTGAATTATATGGCCCAGCTAACCCACGATCACTTGATACTAAAATATAACATATTTTAGAAGCTTGACGATCAATCATCATTGGATGACTTACTAAATCATCATCATCTATAATGTTATATATCATGTTTTTTAAATGATACATTAAAGGTCTAAACCCTTTAATGGCTTTTTCAGCTTTTTTAAGTTTTGAAGCACTAACCATATACATTGCTTTTGTAATCTGTGATGTTTTTTTAGTTGCCGCGATTCTTGATTTTATTTCTCTCATTGATGCCATTTTAACACCACCTTAAATAAAGATTTTTTTAAACCTTTTAATTACATTATCAATTTCATCAACTTTTGGTAATTCTGTTGTTTCTTTAATTTCAGATAATATTTTTTGACCTTCAACATCTTGACTAAAATATTTATGAAGTTCCACTTCAAAACGATTAATATCAGATAATTTAACACTATCTAAATGGCCATGCGTTAATGCAAAAATACTAATAACTTGTTTTTCTACATCTACTGTCGCATGTAATCCTTGTTTTAATATTTCAACTGTTCTTTTCCCACGTTCTAATCGTGCTTTAGTAATATCATCTAAATCACTACCAAACTGTGTAAAAGCTTCTAATTCACGATAAGATGCTAAATCTAAGCGAAGAGTTCCAGAAACTTTTTTAATTGCTTTAATTTGAGCATTACCACCAACACGTGATACTGAAAGTCCTGCATTAATTGCTGGTCTTACACCACTATAAAATAAATCACTTTGTAAAAAGATTTGTCCATCAGTAATACTAATAACATTTGTTGGAATATAAGCACTAATATCTCCAGCTTGTGTTTCAATAATTGGAAGAGCAGTAATACTACCTCCTCCAAGTGAATCATTTAATTTCGCAGCTCTTTCAAGTAATCTTGAATGTAAATAGAAAACATCCCCAGGATAAGCTTCTCTTCCTGGTGGTCTTCTTAATAATAAACTTAACTCACGATATGCTATAGCGTGTTTAGTTAAATCATCATAAATGATTAAAACGTCTTTTCCAGCAAACATATATTCTTCAGCCATAGTAATTCCAGTATATGGTGCTAAATATAATAACGGAGAAGGTTCTGATGCTGAAGCACTAACAATAATAGAATAATCCATTGCTCCAAATTGTTTTAATGTTTCAAAAACACTAGCTACAGTACTTTCTTTTTGTCCAATAGCTACATAAATACAAATAACATCTTTTCCTTTTTGATTAATAATAGTGTCAATTGTAATAGCTGTTTTACCAGTTTGTCTATCACCAATAATAAGTTCACGTTGTCCACGTCCAATTGGTACTAATGCATCCAATACTTTAATACCTGTTTGTAAAGGTTCATTAACTGATTTACGACTCATAACACCAGTTGCTTTTCTTTCAATTGGTCTTGTTTTAGTTGAAGAAATTTTACCCATTCCATCAATTGGTTGTCCTAAAGGATTAACAACACGTCCAATTATTTCATCACCAACAGGAACTTCTAATAAACGTCCTGTTGTTTTAACAGTATCTCCTTCTCTAACAGAAGTACTTTCATCTAATAAGATAGCACCAACATGATCAGTTTCTAAGTTTAATACTAAACCATAGATATTATTAGGAAATAATAATAACTCACCACTCATTGCGTTATCTAATCCATGAATTAAAGCAATACCATCCCCAACGCTAATTACAGTACCAATACTCTCAGTTTTAATATCTTTTTCATATTTTTTGATTTGTTCTTTTATTAAAGAACTAATCTCAACAGGATTAATTTTACTCATTCTCTCACCTCGAATTATTTCGTTAAATTAGCTTTAAGGCTGTTTAAATAATTGTTAATTGTATCATCAAGAATCATTCCTTCAAATTCAATTCTTAATCCCCCAACAATTGATCTATCAACGATGTTTTCAAGCTTAATTTTTCTATTATGTTTTTTATGTAAATTTATAGTTAATTGCTCAAGCTGTTTAATTGATAATTTTTTATATGAATAAACTTGAACTTCCATTACCTTATTTTGGTTATTTATTAATTTCTCAAATTCTATTAATATATCATCAAAAATTTCAATGCGAGAATTATCAATTAAAACAAAGATAAAATTTTCTAGTAATCGATTATTAACAATTTTAGTAATAATATCCTTTTTATCTTGTTTTTTTACTTTAGGATGAAGTAAAAATTGATAAATTTCAGCATCAAATGAATTATTAATATTTTTAAATTCGCTTAATACTTCATCTATTTGAGATTTTTCTTTAGATAGTCCAAATAACGCTTCAGCATACTGATAAGCAAGGTAACTCATTAAGAGATTACCTCTTTATTTACTTCTTCAAAAAGTTCTTTATGTTTATTCTCATCTATTTCTTTTTTAATTACTTTTTCAGCAATGAGAACAGCAACACTAACAATTTCATCATTAATACTTGTTCGTGCTTTTTCTATTTCAGTTTTTATTTCTTTTTGAGCATTATCAATAATTACACTTGCATCATTCTTCGCTTTAGCAATAATTTGTGTGCGTTCTTCTTCGCCACGAACCTTTGCATCTTCTATTACATCTTTTGCACTTGAACGAATTTTATTCAACTCTTTACTAGCATTAGCTTTAAGTGTCTGAGCTTCTAAGTTCGCGTTATTAGCTTCATCAAACTCTTTTGCCATATGTTTTTTTCTTCCTTCTAAATAATTTGTTATATTATTCCAAAAAAAGAATTTAACAATTATAAATAATAGTAAGGTTGAGGCAATTTGTATAATCATTTCTCTCGGGCTAACTTTAATAGCATTCTCTATAAATTCTTTTAAAACTTCAGCAACAAACTCCATAGGAATTGCCTCCTTTTAAATCTTTTTTTTACGTAGCGAAAATTAATATAATTGCGATAATTAATCCATAAAGTCCAGTTGTTTCCGCAACTGCTTGTCCAGTTATCATTAATGTTCTAATACTTGATTCCGCCTCTGGTTGACGACCTAATGCTTCAACTGCTTTACCAGCAGCGTATCCTTGTCCAATTCCAGGACCTATCCCAGTTAATACTGCAATCCCAGCTCCTAAATAAGCCATTCCTGTAGCGAAAAATTCTGTAAATTCTGCCATAATTTTGTTTCCTCCTTATATTTTTATAAATTAATTTTTAATAATAATAATATATATATAAACTGATTTCTCAGTAAATAACTATTTTAGTCTTCTACTGCCATACTTAAGAATATTGTAAACAACATAAAGTATACATAAGCTTGAATAGCTCCAAAGAAAATATCAAATACTGTATGAATAAGAACTGCCCCAATTCCTACACCAAATATTTGGACAAATCCATATCCTAATACACCTAAGAAATCTCCTCCAAGTAAATTACTAAATGCTAATCCTATACTATGAGATAACCCATAAATAATAATCCCGATAATTGCACCACTAAGTAAATTACCAAATAAACGAATACCCATTGCGAATGGTGTTGACATTTCCCCAATTAAGTTAATTGGGAAAAACAAAGGATGAGGGTCCATTAAATCTTTAGTTCTTTTGATAGGCTTTTTAACAATCAAAGCTGATACTTGAATTGATCCAAAAGCTAATAAACTAAATCCAAGTGCTACACTAATATTTGAAAGCGGGGTACTTAATCCAACAAGTGCAGCTGTATTAGCAAATATTAAAAATAATAATATTGTAAGTAAGTAAGGTGTAAAAACATTCCAATTCTTTTTAAAGAAACCTCGCATCATATTATTAACCATTTCAACAAACATAACCGCTATTAATACTATCCCACTAGGGGCATCAGCGTAGTCCATTTTTTTAACTTTTAGTCCAATGATAATTGTACTAAAAATCAAAAAAGTTGTTACAATTAATGAAGATATGATTCCAGCTGACAAATTTGCATAAAACTCAATCATGTTTTACCACCTCTTTTTAATACTAATAAATTAAAATATAAAACAATCTTAAACGATAATAATCCAAAAGCTGTCGCAAAGATATCTAAATTATCTAAAACACCTGCAGCAATTAAAATAATCGCATAAAATAAAAATCTAAAAGTGTAATTTTTAATAGCTAATTTTCGAGCTCCAGCTACATCGCTTTCTAAAATTCTTTTAGAGCTTTTATAAAGCATACTCATTGTCATTAAACTAGTTACACTTCCTAACAAAAAAGAAAGTCCATAAATCTTACCAAATATAAAATATATTGCAATTCCAATGATTAATGTATATATCCAAACCAATGAAAATGTGCTTATAAAAGCATCTTTATTTTTCATCTTTATCCTCCAATTTTGAGACTCTAGTAACTAAGTTCTTAAGTCCCGCAAATACACCAATAACAATAAAGATAATTTTAAATACAACAATAGTATTTAAAAGTTCATCTAAAGCATATCCGATAATAAAAGATATCCCAACAGTAACAAAGATTTCAAAAATAAAGTTTGATACTATTGTATATACTTTGAAAGCATTTTTTTGTTTTTTATTCATTATTTTGTACCGAATAATCTGTCTCCACAATCCCCAAGTCCAGGTACAATATAACCTACTTCATTAAGTCTTTCATCCATCGCAGCTAAATATATATCAACATCTGGATGATCTTTATTTAATCTTTCTACTCCTTCAGGGCAACCTACTAACCCAACATATGTAATATCTTTAGCTCCACGTTTTTTAACTGCGGTAATTGCTGCGGAAGCACTTCCCCCAGTCGCTAACATAGGATCTACTATTAAGACAGTGCCTTCTACTATTTCATTTGGAAATTTAGCATAATATTCAACAGGTTCTAAAGTTTTTTCATCACGATACATTCCAATATGCCCAACTTTCGCAGTAGGAATAAGCATTTGAATACCATCAACCATTCCAAGTCCAGCTCTTAAGATTGGAACAATAATAACATCTTTACTTAAAGTTTTACAAACTGTTTCTGTAATTGGAGTAACTACTTTTACTTCTTTAGTACTAAGTCCTCTAGTAATTTCATAAGTAACTAATCCACCAACTTCATTTACTAAATGTCTAAATGTTTTTGTATCCGTATTTTTGTTTCTAATAATAGCCATTTTATGATCTATTAAAGGATGATTTAAAACTGTTAATTTCCCCATTTTTATTCTCCCTTATAATTATCTATTTTAGCAATTCTTCTAATATGTCTTTCTTCATTTGAAAACTTTGTATCAATCCAAATATCTACAACTTTTAAAGCTTTTTCAATTGGAATAACTCTTCCTCCCATTGCGAGGATATTAGAATCATTATGAAGTCTTGTAGCTTCAGCTGTGAATAAGTCATGTACTAATGCAGCTCTAATACCTTTAACTTTATTAGCCATTACACTCATTCCAATTCCTGTTCCACATATTAAAATACCACGTTCATATTTTTTATCCCTAATACTTTCAGCAACTAAAACAGCAAAATCATTATAGTCTACACTTTCCTCTGAATAAGTTCCAAAATCTTTTACTTCAAAACCTCTTTCAATTAAATGAGTTTTAATTATTTCTTTATGACTATACCCACCATGGTCAGCACCTATCGCTATTTTCATAATTGAATCCTCCTAAAAATGTTTTTAATGCTGCTTTTTATACATACTACTTTTCAATTATAACAAAACTTTTTAAGAATACAATAAAAAAGCTAAATAATAGTATATCAAGATATATATATTATATTACTCTTAATATATGTTATAGCATTCTTTTTAGAATTTAAAAAAGGCTAGGTTTCTAGCCTAAATAAATTGTTCCTTGACGTAATATCATGTCATTAACAGTGTCATATACTGTTGAACTAACAGATTCTAAATCTTTGCCTTTAACAAGATAATCAACATTATCAATAAATTTTAAAGTATCTTCATACTTTAAAATTGGTTTTTCTTTAGAATAATTAAGGCTAGTAACTGCCATTGGTCCAAATTTTTCTAATATTTTTAAGGCAATAACATCATTTGGTATTCTTACTCCAACTGTCTTAAATCCTGAAGTAATAAAATCTCCTATTATCGCTTTTTTTGGGAAGATTAATGTTAATGCACCTGGCCAATATTTTTTAGCGTATTTCTCCCCTAATTCAAAGTTGTTAACTAATTGTTTAACCTGAGTAATATTCGCACATAAAACAGCGAGCGGATTTCTTTTCTCGCGGTTTTTAAGTTCATATATTTTGTTTACTCCAACTTCACTATTTATTTTACATCCTACTCCATAAACAGTGTCTGTTTGAAAAACAATAATTTCATCTTTTAATTCTTTTTTTAGTAGTTCTTCTAAATTTATAATCATTCTTCTCACCACGTTTATTATAACATAAATGTAAATAGTTAATCTATGATATTTTATCTATAAGTTTATATATTGATGTTGTGACATCTTCATATGAAAGTCCTTTTACAAAGTAGTTATTTTTTGTATATCTTTCCCATATACTTTTTTGAACTTTATTTACTGATATTTTAATTATACTTTCTCTTAAATATCTTTGATCATAATTAGTTTCTCTTTCAGTAAAAGTAATTTCTATTGCCTTTTTTAATTCCATATAGTTTATTTCAGTTTCTTTTAACTTAGTAATTATGTATATATCAAATAAATCCTTGCTTCTACTACTAGAAACGCCAAGCGAAATAATAGTTTGCAGTTTTTCTGCAAGGATTGTTTCATAGTTATAAGTTAATATATCAATTATCTCATTATCTATTATACTCTCATATTTCAAATTTATTTTTTTCGGTGTAATTATGTCACCTAGAACTATGTCTACATTTATATGTTGAATTATTCTTTCAAAATAAGCAATCAGTTTTATTCTAACCCCTTTATCTCCGTTTATTAAGATCGTAGATTTAATTTGATATTTAATGTTATCTTTTAATTCTACTTTAATTATTTCCTCAAATATTGATGTGATTATACCTTCCGATAATTTATTGCTTCCATTAAAAAATCTAAATCATTTGTTGTTCTTGATTTTATGCCAAGCTTAATCGATAAAAGAAATCCACCTTTTAATATAAGAACACTTCTATATTTGCTTAATGAAATTCTTTTAATAATTGAATCAAAAAAGAAATGGTTGATAATTAAATTACTAGTTACGTTATATTCTTTAGCCTTATTTTTTGCTTTATCAGAGAGTGAATTTTTATTCATTATGATAAAATCTCCATAATATTATACATATCTGATTCAATCCCCATTACTTTAGCGTACTCGAAAAGCTTATGAAGGTCTTTATGTTCCCTTTTCATATAAGCTTGAAGAGCTTTTTTAAAGACCTCTGATTCAATAAATTTTCTACTCTTCACAAGGTCGCATATACATCTTTCAATATTATAAACGTTTATTAGATTTCCAAAAGGACTTTTGATAGTTGTAACCCCTAATCTATGAATCTCCTTTTTTACGTAATGAACTATTGTATTTTCAGGAAAACGATGAACATTATATCCTTGATATACAGTTACTTCGATAAATGAAGGAATTTTATCAGTTAAATCATGAAAATACAATGCATTTCCATATGAAAAGACAGAAGATTTATGATGGTTTTGAAAAACAAAATACTCATCATAAAACCCATCTTCATCTGTGTATATTCCTCTAGATATTTTTTTGAGTTCTCCTTGTTTAACCATTTTAGAAAGAAACCATCTTGGAATTCCTTTTTTTTCAACATTTTGTGTTGTAATAATTCCTTTTTCATCTAGAAGAATTCTAATTTTATCATAATTGTTCATGTTTTCACTTCCTTTTGTGCTTTAATTATATCACTTTAAAAGCACGAAAGCATGTGACTATTATAACATAAATATAAATAGTTAATCTATCTTTTTAAGAATGTGATATAATGCTTTTGTGAGGTGCTAATTATGTTGAAAACATTTATTAAATATTACAAAAATCATCAATTATTATTCTATTTAGATCTATTGGCCGCATCAATAATGAGTGGCTTAAATTTGTTATTCCCAGTTATCACAAGAAGTTATATAGATGACTATATACCTAATGGTAATGTTCCAATGATTTTTACTTTTGGTGGTATATTACTTGGTCTTTATTTTGTAAGAATGGGTTGTAACTACTTTGTAAATTACTATGGACATGTTATGGGAACAAGAATAGAAAGAGATATGAGAATTGATTTATTTAAAAAAATACAAACATTAGATTCGGATTATTTTGATGACCATAAAACAGGGTCTATTATGACATATATTGTTGGGCATTTAAGAGATATTTCAGAGATGAGTCATCATACTCCTGAGAACATCTTTGTTTCAGTTATTATGATTATAGGTAGTTTTATTATTTTATTGCATATTCATTTGTTATTTACCTTAATCGTTTTTGTTTTTGTTATTTTCTTAGTGATTTTTAGCGCATTGCGAAGAAAAAAAATGATGGCTGCTTCTAGAAAAACAAGAGCTACTCATGAAGAAATAAATAGTGAAGTAGAAAATAGTATTGGTGGTATAAGACTCACTAAAGCATTCACTAATGAAGATTTTGAATTAAAGAAATTTACTAATGTAACATATCGCTACCAAAATAGTTATGATGCTTTTTATAAACAAATGGGAATTTTTAGCTCTGGAACTAATTTGTTTATTGATTTATTATATGTTTCGGTTTTAGTCTTTGGTGGATATTTTGTTTATTTAGGACAAATAACAATTGGAGAATATGTTGCTTACTTTATGTTTATTTCTTATTTAATTCAACCAATAAGAACTTTAATTCAAACTATGGAACAAGTCCAAAAAGGTTGGAGTGGATATGAAAAGTTTTATAAAATCATAAAAATGGAACCGAAAATTAAATCACCAGAAAACCCATTATTCTTAAACGGAACTGCTGGAAAAATTGAATTTAAAAATGTTAACTTCCAATATGAGACATCAAGAGAACATGTTTTGCATAATTTCAGTACCGTTATTGAAGCTGGGAAAAAAGTTGCTTTAGTAGGTGAAACCGGAGTAGGGAAAAGTACAATTTCTAAATTGATTCCCCGTTTCTATGATGTTGATAAGGGTAGTGTTTTAGTAGATGGTCATAATGTAAATGAATATGATATTTATTCATTACGATTAAATATTGGTCATGTTCAACAAGATGTTTATATATTTTATGGATCAATGAAGGATAACATCTTATACGGTAGACCTGACGCTACTTTTGAAGAAGTTGTCGATGCCGCTAAAAAAGCTAATATTCATGATTTTATTAACTCTTTAGAAAACGGCTATGATACCTTGGTAGGTGAAAGAGGAGTTAAATTATCTGGTGGACAAAAGCAAAGAGTCAGTATCGCTCGTGTCTTCCTTAAAAATCCACCAATTCTAATTTTAGATGAAGCAACTTCTAGCTTAGATAATGTTACAGAAAAATTAATTCAAAAAGCATTAGATGATCTTAGTGAAGGTAGAACTACTTTAGTAATTGCCCATCGTTTATCAACGATTTCTAACGCTGATGAGATTTTAGTTTTAACTAGTAAAGGTATTACTGAAAGAGGAACACATCAAGAATTAATTAAGAAAAATGGTTATTACGCTAGTTTATATAATGCTAGTATGCAAGTTTAAAAAATAAGAAATAGAAGACAATATTTTTATAAATAAGGTTTCTTCTTTATTAAAATTATCACTATCATTGACTAAGCAACAATTATAATGGGATAATTAAAGAAAAAAGGAGAACTATATGAAAATAATTCGTATGTCCGAAATAAAAGGTGAACTAAACAAAAAAGGCTTTCTTACTAAAACCCTAGTAAGGAATAGCAATGTAGCTGTTAGAAATATTATCCTTAATCCTGGTGAGGTTATCAAACCACATAGTGTAGAAGTTGACGTCTTCTTTTATGTTGTTAAAGGGGAAGGAACAATTGTTATAGGCAAGGATGAAAGCTCAGTAATTGAAGGCGACATAGTTATTTGCCCTCCCAATACTGCAATGTCAGTTAAAGCTAATCAAAATCAAGAGTTTTCATTTCTAAATGTAAAAACTCCAAGTTTATAATAAAACAGGAATTCAACAATGAATTCCTGTTTTTATTTCGATTCTATAATTATCTTAGGAGTGCAATAAAAACAAAAGAAGAAAATACCATTATTACAACCTCCTTTAATAGTAAGAGGAAAAACAAAAAAGCAGATTTCTAAATCTGCTTTTTTGTAAGTCGTAAAAAATGATTTCGTATTCTATTGACAATATTGATTCTTTTTTTAATATATGGAGCCTTTTCTTTAGATAATTTCAGTAAAGTGTTGTTCAAATACCTTTACTAATTCTGGGTCAAATTGAGTTCCCTTATTAGCGATTATTTCTTTTAATGCCTCTTCATTTGAAATTGTTTTACGATAAGACCTTTTACCAGTCATTGCATCAAACGCATCAGCTATAGAAATAATTCTCGATTTTAATGGGATGTCTTCTTTCTTAATGCCTCTTGGATATCCTAATCCATCCCATCTTTCATGATGATTCAATACAATATCAGCAATTTCTCTCATCTCATGAGTTGAATTTAATATTCTAAATCCAATCTCTGGATGATTTTTCATAGTATTGTACTCTTCTTCAGTTAATTTTCCTTTTTTATTAATAATTGATATAGGAGTAATAATCTTACCAATATCATGGAGTAACCCAGCCATCTTCACTTCAGCAACATCTTGCATGCTCATATTATTTGCCTTCGCAAATTTTTCACTAATAAGTGATACTCTTCTTGAGTGTACTTCAGAATTTTCATCTTTCTCGTAAAGCGTACTTAAAATTGTTTCAATTGCTCCACTTCTCATTGAAGGAATTTCTAAAAGCTTTTCTCTATACATCAAATCTTCTGCTGTTCGGTAAATGTCTTGTAGATTCTCACTTATATTTGTTTTAGTTTTATACCCGAAAGATATCGATAACTGTATTGATTCAATATTAATTGATTTACTTTTTTTATGTAATTTTTTTATTATCATTTCGGCATCTTTTTCAGCAGTATTTGGCATGACAATAGCAAATTCATCTCCACCAATTCTAGCAATCAAGTTATTTTTATCACATGTTTCAGTCATTATTTTTGCAGCTGAAATCAACAATTCATCTCCAGAGTCATGTCCAAAAGCATCATTTATCAGTTTTAATCCATTTATATCTGCCATTACTATTGTTATTGGAAGATTTTCTTCGATATCAAGTAGTTTTAAGTTTTCTTCGTAGTATCTGCGGTTATATAATCCTGTTAGAAAATCATTGTTTGCTTCATAATTCAATTGTATTTCTTGCAACTTTAAGTCAGTTATATCAATAAAACTAATAATTATTTCCTTTAAATTATTGTTGTCATCCATAATTGGGATTCCACTTACAGAGAACCAAATCAAATCATCTGAATGCTGCATAAGTAATCCAACAACCAGATTTTTTATTTGCCTTCTTGTCGAAATCATCAAATTAACAGGATTCTCTTCTAATGGAAGTATTTCGCCATTCTCTTTGAAAAATTTCCAAGTATGATCTGTTACCTTTTTCCCTTTAAGGGTCTCACTTAAACTCCCTAATAATTCAGTTGCTTTCTCATTGACCATTGTGATTGAAGTATCTATATCACGTATAACTATACCGACATTTATACTGTTTACTAACTCCCGATATCTTTTTTCACTAATATGTAATATTTCTTCAGTTTGTCTTCTTTCAGTAACATCTTCTCCTGAACATAATATTCCTGTTATTTCTCTATTTGATCCGTATACGATAGTATTGTTCCAAAAAATTACTTTTTCTTTCCCTTTGAAAGTAATAATTTTGTTCTCATAACTATCTAAAATATTCGTATTATTTTTGAAAACATTTTTGAAAACATTTTCTATTTCTTGTTTATCCTTATCTAGAATAAAGTTATCAAGCCAGCTCACACCAATTATTTCATCTTTTGTTGCTTCTAAAATTTCACAACCTTTTTTGTTAATAAGAGAAATTTTCCCATTATTATCTATAATCATCAACATTACTCCAGCAATATCTAAATACATTTCAGCAACGTACTTCTCGTATTTAATTATATTCTCCGAATTTTTTTGTTCTGTAATATTTCTAAAAGAAACAATAGCTCCCTCAAGTATTTTATTTTTATATTTTGGTCTTGAAGTAAATACTACAGGAACAGGTGTTCCATCTTTTTTCCATAAAACATCATCTATATTATGATAATTATTACCGTCATTTAATGTTTTACGCATAGAACAAGATTGAATAGGATTATCTGTTCCATCTGTTTTTTTATAATGAATTAAATTATGAATATTCTTTCCAATAACCTCTTCCTCGTTATCGTATCCTAATAAACTTAAGAAAGTTTGGTTTACAAAAATACAGTTTTCTTTTAAATCAACTCCATAGATACCTTCGGCTGTTAAATTTAAAATTATTTTCGTTTCTTTTTCTTTCTCTATTAAAATATTTTCGAGTTTTTCTTTTAATAATATTTCCTTTTCTAATTTTTCTTTTGAAGTTAAAGTTAAATTAAGGTCATCAATCAATCTATTAAATGAAATTGTAAGTTTTCCAATTTCATCTTTAGTGATTTTTGTTTCTTTCTTTACTAAACCACCTTTTCCTACCTCTTCTATATATTTGTTAAGTTCTTTGAGAGGCTTACTAAATAATTCTCCTACAAATAAAGCAGCAATTGAGATTAGACTCAAGATTCCAAAACTTATAAGAGATACATTAATTATTGTATATCGCAGTTCACTTAAGGCTACTTGTTTATCAACTAAATATAAAACAGACCATCCTTCTCCTAAATTGCCTTTTGTATGATCAATCGATTCGTAACTTCCTCCAAAACTTACCGAATCATACGAATAAGTAATATCTATTGGCGCGATAGCGACAAATTTTTTTATATCATCTATATCCATTTCACTACTAATATCTGTTCTCTCACCTAAATACGGAATAATATCTTCTGATATACTCTTAGATAAGGGTTCAATGTTTTCACCGTTAACTATTAATCCTAAAGTTCTAACAATTAAATACTCACCTTCATTATTTAAATCCTGAAATTTAGAAACAGAATTTTTTAAGATATCCGAAATATTATAATTACTTTTAATTATACCAATAATCTCTCCTTGATCATCATATATAGGAACCACTATTCCTAAAACATACCCTTCAACACTTGTATCGAATCCTCTATCATCTAAATAGACTAAACCTTCCCCATCATTAAAAGAACCTTGCCACCAGTATTTTTCAAAATGAGCAAGTGTTGTAAGTTTTTTGGTAGTAGAAATCATAACTCCATATTTATTAGTTAAAAATATTTCTCCATAAAGATCAGGGAAACTAGTTTGTTGGGAAATCAAATAAGATGCTACATCATTTTCCATTCTCGTTTTAATGAATGGATCATTTATGTCATTAGTATTCATCCAAGTATCATTTAAATCATCTATATAATCATTTCTTTCAGATATAGTATAAGAAGAAAACTCTTCATTACTTTGTTCCAAAGAGTCTTTAATAACATCGGCACTAGCTAAAGTTGTAGTTAATCTTATTAACTCAAGTAATTCATTTTCTACTGATTCAGAAATGTAAACTGCATTTTCTTCATTGTTTTGTAGTTTCATCTCTGTTAAAACTGATTTATTAACAAGATAATACGAAAAGACTCCTATTGATAGTGAAATAGCGCCTAATGTAATGATCGAAAGAAATAACTTGTATTTAAGTTTCATAAAATCAATCCCACCTATTTTTTTAGCAACACATAATACCCAAACACATTAACAAAATTTAAAAGATTTTATAACAATTTAGTAAAAGTGTAATTTATTTAATGATAAATATAATTCAATTCTTTTTACCCCTTATTTAGATATCACGTTATATACCTAGTTTCATTTTACCATAGCTATCGTAAAGAATAAATTACTATTATTAAATAGATAATGTAAGATAGCGAAGGAAAAGTAAAAAATAGTAAATGGACTAAACAAAATACTTGAATTTCAGTTATATCATTTTATTGTATAATATTTTGTTAGAAATTATTGAATATTTAATTTTTGTTATTTATTCTATGTAAAATTATTATACATTGATTATCGTCTTCAGTTATTTCGTAATTATCAATAAGCGTTCCAAGAGCATCTAAAGAATTAACATGCCCAATATCATTTGATAATTCCCAACCATACTCTTCTAATTCAATATCTCTAAAACAATTAAACTCATTTTTAAATTTCTTTAATAAAGACTTTTCTTTAATATGAACTACTACTTTTATTTTTGTTTCTTCTTTTGTAATATCCATAAAAGTATCTATTTTACGATAATCGTTTTCTAATAAATAGTCAATAATTTCTTCAATAATTTTTGCACTTTTCATATTCTCATGTAGTGGCATGATAATCTCTCCTTTTTAATGTTTGAATTAAAGTTAACATTATGACCGCTGTGAAAGCAGCTGCGAACCCATTACTATATAATAATACTCCTCCATGGAGTTGTCCTAAGCTTATAGCGATAGGAAGATGTAACATTCCTGATAATACTCCTACTATCACTCCATATTCACCACTTAGTGGTGCTAAAGCTGAAGCAAAGATTATTGCAAGTACTAAAATAATACTTAATTCCATATTAAAAATTAATATCATTATTAATACCCCAATCATTGGTGGTAAAACATTTCTTGGATGCTTTCCAAAAGCACTAAAGCCAACTATTGTTAGTAATCCTCCAAAGACTGGTCCATTCATATGAACATTTAATATTAAAATTATTAATAATGCAGCAAGACCTGTAATACCAATATTTATCATTGTTAAAGGTTGATTATTATTTCTTGTAAAATCAGTAACTGCTCTACCACTTAGTTTTAAAATCTTAAAATAATCTTTTATTGGTTTTTGATTATAATATAACCCTACAAAAATAAAAATTAAACAAATCACAATATATAAATATAAAAGAGTAATATGTTGAGAATTTGTATAAATTAAATTAGTTGAATAATCAATATTTAATAATTTAAAAATACTAAAATATCCAAAAGTTAATATCCCTCCAGCAAATCCAACATTATATAAATTATAACCTTGATGAAAGGTTATAACATGAGTAGATATTTCAACAATTAAAAATCCTGAAAGAACACCAATAAATGCACCTAAGGGGATACTATATATTAATGGTATTCCAATCCCAAACATTAATACACTTGATACAGGGCTTAGCCCTGTAGAAAATAAAAAGACAATAATAACACTTTTTAAAGAAATATGTTTATATTTAGAATACAACAATACTCCTAAAAAGATAATTGATACATTAAGAATATTTTTACCAAAAAAGGCGAAACCTCCAATTGTTAATATTCCAGCAAAAATTGATCCTGTAACTCTTAAATCTAATCTTTTAATAATAAAATAACTTAAAAGCATTAATGTTCCTGAATTAAATAATGCAGGTCCTATTCCTCCTACTGATACGTAATCTGTTAATAAGATACTTTCACTAGTAATAATCTTTCCATATCCTTTTAAAAGCTCTGGAAAAGGTTGAAGAAATAATGATAATATAATAAAACTAATTGATAAATATGGTACTAGCATATTATGTAAGATTGTTTTCCTCATTAGACCACTCCTTTAAAATATATATAATTTAAATATCTTCTATAGTATTACCTTCTAATCTGTTAATAATTTGTTTGAAAATTAAATACCTATATTTTTTTATTAAATCCATATTCATAAATAATCATATTAGTTACCTTCTTATAAATTATAGTATCATATTTTGTTTGATGCTAACATCAAATATGCAAATTAGTAGTTTTTGTTCGATGTACACTTCCAAATTACAATAAGACATTTTCAAATTTGAAAGTGTCTTATATACTATATTCATTTTCTTTTAGATTATTCTTCTATCTTTCTTATATGTTTTTTATACATGCTACCTGTATATTTATATATCCCATTATTTGTTAATTGTGATACCATATAACACATTGGTATTTTATTATCTTTAGAAACTTCTAAAAGGTGTTTCTCTGAAAAATTAATTGAAATATCATTTAAAATGTTTTCTGGGACCATATTAGTGTAAGCAAACTTATCAGCTCGATCTTCTTGTTCTTTAGTCCCTTCTACAATTACTTTAGATTTTCCTTGATTAAAGTCACTTTTTACATGTCCTAATTCATGAAATAGTGAATACACTAGTCCATCTACTCTTTTATTAAATGTAGAAATATAAACAGCTGGTTTCCCTTTATATATTTTAAAAGCTCCTCTTATACCGCTTGTAGGTAATCCTTCTTCTAAAACAAAATATATTCCATTTTTATTCATTAATTCTTTTATATATTGTATTTCAATTTTTCCTTCTGTATATACATAATTGTTTATAGCTTTTATAACTTCTTTTAAATTTGATTTATTGTAATCTTCTACTATTTGCCCTTTAGCAAGTTCATCACATCTAGCTATCCATAAAGCTGTTAATTCTTTTTTATTTAGTGTCTTCTTATATAATATACTATCAGTATTATTTAATACTTCGAAATTTCTAAACTTTAAAAATTTTAATATATCAACTGCATTTTGATAAACATTTGTAATATCTTTGAATTTAATCCATCCATTTTTCTTAAGTTCATTAATTTTAAATTTCTTTAAATATTCTTTGATTCCAACTTCACTTTTAAATTTTTCATTTAAGTACTCTACTACTTTTCTTTTATTTTCTATACTTGCAATAAAATTAATATCAATATCTGTAAGAATTGATATTGCATACATTAAATCAGTTGATAAATCAGCTTTATTATTTAGAATTCTATTCATATGTTTTTGTGATATTCCAAGTTGCATTGCAAATTGAGTTTGTGTTATTCCTTCAAACTCTAAATAGTCTTTTAAATACGTTCCTAATCCTGTCATAATTTTCACGTTCCTTTTCATTAATTATCTTATCTTTTATTTTTTTAATATTACTTATTATATTTTTTTATAATGATTACTTATTTCATTTAGATCTAATTCAACTACATCAATAAATTCATATCCGATTTTATTAATTGGTTTAAACTCTAATCTATACTGTTTGTTAATTCTAGCTGAAAATATACTTTTTGTATCTCCAATAAGCTTTTCAAATCGATATATTCTCCATATGCTTGATATCATTAATGCGTGCAACGATTTGTGGTTTAAAAGTATTTCTTCTAGTTTACAGATGTTTTCAAGTTCTTTATTCTTGTGTTTCCTCTTCAGTTTAGTAATACTCTTTTTGTATGAAGAAGTCTTATTTATTATCATGAGATCACCTACTCGTTTACTAATTAATCATATTATAACTTATCAGGTAATAATATGTCAATAGATTTAGAAAAAAGAAAACACCTTGCTATTAATGAACAAGGTATTTGTATTATTCTTCATTATTCAATCTTTAAATCACTCAATAAATGACCTATATATATACTTACAAACAATAATAATTGTTTTATATCAAATATTATCAAAATCTTAACTTAATTACTATTATACTTTAAACTCCGTTCAACAACCCATTCTATTATTTGTACAAATAAAAGTAACAATATAGTCCACGCGAATACACCGGTAAAATCTAAATTTACTTTATTCATATAGATTGTACGTCCTATTGATACCTTTGTTTGTGCGATATATTCTGCGACAACTAATACTTTAAATCCTAGTCCAACCGCATCAATTAATGCGCTTCGTAAGAAAGGTATACTTAATGGTATATATACTTTTTTAACAACAACTTTATTCACATTATCCGTATCAAGTCTTAAGATATCAATTAAGGATTGATCGATATTTTTGATTCCATCTAATTCTGCTTGATAAATAATTGGAACTATAAGTAATAACGAGATAATATA
>Ga0190303_1000042_pt1 | contig 53758 bp, 34 predicted proteins | sample 48700701_MG_FD_161672 | JGI IMG/M metagenome (GOLD analysis project Ga0190303, IMG submission 161672) | Hydrothermal vent sediment bacterial communities from Southern Trench, Guaymas Basin, Mexico - 4870-07-0-1_MG | ecosystem: Environmental > Aquatic > Marine > Hydrothermal vents > Sediment ... | reverse complement strand
ACAGGAGCTCCACCTAATTCTACCCAACTAAAAGAAACTGAAATCAAGTTTGACGCTATCTTCCAAATATTTTGAAATGCATCATCATCAGAATACTTCTTGTTTTTCGTGAAACTATCTTGAAACAAAGAGATTAAATCATTAATGGATAAGTTACCTTGCTTTAAAAATTGTTCCTGAATCTGTCTAGTTAGATAGTGCTTTTGCATTTGATAATAATCAGTGCCAAAATTCTTATCATACCAATCTTTTCCGTCCTCCAACTCTTTTAAGTCATCAAAGTAGTTCTCATTAAATCCATTTCTCTTGTCATCATCATCATCATCCCAATGGTTACTAGAACGGAAACTGCTAAAATAATCCTCTTTGAAATCATTATTACGTATCCGGTCAGCAAGTTCAACATCTTTTATGAAATGAGTGTATCGATATGCTTTAATCCTAATTTCAGGTTTTCCTTTACCTAATTCATCGAGATAATAATTTGCCAACAATATTTTAATTTGGCTATCATCCTTAAAAAGTATCTCCCTATATGAATCTATTTCAGGTAAAGACTTGTGAAGTAAATCCAAATAGTTTTTTACAAGCGTTTGTATTGCTGGTGGATTATCTTTTGTTGTTTGAAAATCTATTTCAAGAATTATGTTACCTCTAAAAGCTCTTCTTTTCTGTTTGCTAAGCTGTTTTTTAATAGACTCTCTAAAATCTTTCTTTTCTTGAGTCGTAATACTATTTTTACTTTTAGGTTCTTGGTTGACGCTTAAATACATAACATCTAATGAACGTTTCAATTTCTCATGAATCTGTCCTTCTCTTGTTTCTATGTAATCACTGCGTCTCATCTCTAATGGCTACCAACTAATATATAAAATTACTTTAATTTCTTTTTATCGAATAAATTTATCATTTGTTTTAATAAATCTAATCGAAGTGTTATATATAGAATTAGTGTAAATATCCACAATATCATAACATTAAACAGATATGTGTCGCATTTAATTCCCATTATTTTTTTATAAGGGGCATAATAATGAGCTCTTCCATTGTTTAATACAGGAGCTATATATATTGGTTCCATTTTTCTTATTAATTTATTATTGTATTTAATTACTTTTTCCAATTCATCGTTTTGTTTTACCAAATTCGATAATGACTTATTAAAATACATTTGTTTTAATTTCTGTACTGATTCATAATTTTTATGTGAGTTAATAGTATTAATAACCTTATCTTTTTTATATAATGCTTGGTCTAAATACGATGAGTAAAAAAAGCGTATATCTGTTAAATATTCTCGTATAATATTTATTAAATTTTTATCAAGATTTTTTAAGCTTAATTTGTTAATTATAATGTCTTCTGGCAGATCTTTAATTTTTTTAAAATATGGCAATTCATTTTTTAGGATTTCAATTCCTTTTTTTGCTTTTATATAATTATTATCTGTAATTAGATGTGTTTCGCATTCATCTACAAGCGAAATAAGTTCAGGAATCAGGACATTCAAATAAAAGGATGCTTCGCTCTCTTCTTTTTCTATATTATAAAAATTCTTCTCATACTCGTTATTTTTAAATTGTGTAACAGCAAGGGCTTCGTATGCCCATCTTGAAGCCATTAAATCTGCAATAACAGGAGGATATAATTTTGATGTAAGCTTATTATGTAATTTGTCGAATTCTATTATTGTGCCACTAAGTAGTATTTGCGGCATTATAAGAAATGGTATTAATATATATATTGCAATAACAGATTTTAATCCGGAAGAGATATTCAATCCCAGCATATTTGCAAAACAAATTGTTGAAAATAGTATTAGCCAGTATTGAAATGTTAATCCTTTTATCTGAAGTATATGGTTACTAATAATAACAAATAAAAATATCTGTATTGCCGAAAGACAAAATAAATATACAATTTTTGAATTTAAATAACTTTTACGGCTTAAGTTCAAAAATTTTTCTCTTTCGAGTAATTTTTTATCCTTAATTATTTCTTCGGCGCTAATTAATAAGCCCATAAAAATGGCTACTAAGATACCCATTAAGAAAAAAGACGGTATATTTACGTTTTCGCTAAAAATATAAACATTTGAATCATTTTCTGTTCCAATAATATATTTCGAAAAATATCCCAAGATAATAGCTAATAATGGTGCTTCCAATAAGCTTATTAGCATATATTGTTTATTTTCTAATTTTGTCAGTAAATTTCTATAACTAAATATTTTAAACTGATTTATTTTATTTGGAATCTTTAATTTATTTTTAGGAAGCGGATATTTTTTATTTTCAATTACTATTTTCGAATCGATATTTTCCTTGTATTTCGAGTACCATTTTGATGCCGGAGTTTTTCTTTTATTTGTATATTGTCCATTATCGTTAAGTATTTTTTCTGTAATTATTTCTAAAATAATTTCTGTGTTTACATTTCCACAATACGGACATTCTTTTTCCGATGCATTAACCTGATTGTTTAGTGTTTTAAAATATACAATTGCTTCCATCGGGTCGCCTGAATACACTACCCTGCCACCGGTATCCATAACTAATAACTGATCGAAAAATTTATAAATATTTGATGAAGGCTGATGAATATTTACAATAACTAATTTCCCTTGAAGAGTAAGTTCTCTAAGAAGGTTAATAATATTTAAAGAATCGTTAGATGAAAGTCCTGATGTAGGTTCATCGATAAGCAAAACCGATGGACTACGCATTATTTCTAATCCAATATTCAAACGTTTTCTTTGTCCACCACTAATTACTTTTTCTAGTGGTTTCCCAACTTTTAAATCTTTAATACTTAATAAATCTAATTGACTTAATACATTTTCAACACTTAAGTTTATTTGTTCTTCGGAATAATCGGCAAAACATAATTTTGCACTAAAATACAAATTCTGAAATACTGTTAATTCATCAATTAATAGATCATCTTGAGGAACGTATCCAATTAAACCATTAAATAACTCCTTATTATTTCTGTCGTGAATATTATGCCCATTCAATAATACTTGCCCTTTGTTAGGCTTTAAATTTCCATTTAAAACATTTAGCATAGTTGTTTTGCCAACACCACTAGAGCCAATAATGCCAACAAATAAATACGACTCGGAGTTGAAACTAAATGGACGTATTCCGTAAGTATTTTTGTTGTGTTTATATGTTAAGTCTTTTACCGAAAGATGTATTCTTTCTATTGATGATGAATTAACAAACTCCATTCCAACTTCTGTGTAATAAATAGGTTTTAACTTAACATTTTGTAAACCCATTTTATAACTAGATATAGAATTTCCTTTTTTAAATTCGTAAATTGAGTTCTTCGATATTTCGTTACCATTAATAAAAAGTTGATCGTTTCCGGTATAATAGAAAAGAAAAATATTAACCGAAGAAACATTTAATATATATATACTTCCATTTAATTTTTTTCTTTGAAGATGTCTTACTAATCGATTTTCAGATATTTTATTATTTGAATCAATAACTAATACATTTTTATTGTTAATTATATCCGAATCTTCTTTTAAAGCAAAGGCAATTAGGTTGTTGTATTCAAGATTACTTATATTGAATGATAAAGCTACTGTTTGAAGAAAATCAATTTCATCAGGGATAATTTCATTTTTTTGTTGTAATATCTTTAGTAATACAAAGAAAAGGTCAAATTTATCTTTCTGTTCTAATTCTGTATTAATATTATTTATTAAACGAAGTAATTTTACCGATTTTATAGAAATTTCTTTAAGAAAATTAGAATTCTTGTTAGATTTATATTGTAGATTATAAAATTTAAAAATCTCTATTAAATCGTTTATATTCGATGAATTTGTATATTGTCTTAGATAATCAGAAATTACAGGATAAATTAATTGAAGCTCCACTTCCTTATCTATATTAACAAAAAGAGAAATTAATCTTACAATAGTTTTAAGAATTGGATCAGTCATATATATATATATTACAGATATTGATTATTATAGATTATAAATTTATGAAATTAGATTTATAAATATTAATTATAGGCAAAAAAATATTATCATAAGTAAACAATAACATTTTAGAAATATGCTGATTTTCAATTATTAATATTTATACTTGCTTTTGCTTATTGGCTTTTAGATGAAGATTTGCCATGTAAGAGTTATGCACAGTTGTATATATTTTTATTGTTTCTATTGCATCATTTTTGCTATTTTCAGAAATAAAAAAATGTCACAATAAAAGCTTTATCGTGGCATTAATTATAAATTTTAATAGTTGAGACTACTCCGAAAACTAAAGTTGTCAATTTATAGCCGCATATCGGATTTATAACAAACTGACGTACAGATTTATAACTTTCAGTCTTTTTGTAAAGTTAACCGCTTAGCGGCTTTTCGGAGTGGACTCGTAGTTGACGATATTAAAATCCAATATCTTTTGAATTATTATTTTTATTAGAACCTTTCATTTGTCTGAATTCTATTAAAACCCCAAGGCAATATTTTTTACTGTTTTCTTTTGCAGATGACGATTCTTCTGTTGTTATTTTAACAATTAGTTTTCGCGTTTTTTCATTTTGAAAAAAGAAATGATTCTCGAACTTAAAATTTGAATTATCATACAATTCTTCTTTTGTTTCGTTATCTTCAGATACTTTTATGTTTATTTTTCCAAGTTTTCTATGTCCGTTAATAGCTATATAATACTCTTCGTTTTCATATACAATAATTTTGAATTTCGATGTTGTACCCGGCGAAAATAAAGCACTTCTCGATTGTCTGTTATAGAAAAAAGAAGGATCGCCCCATCTACAATTATTTATATGATAATCTCTGCAATTTTGCCCATTTGCTTGAATAACAATAACTGATAATAAAGCAAATATTAATGATTTATAAAAAAACTTCATATATCGATATTTATTATTTTACTTAAATTATTTCATTTATAAGTGTTTAAATCGGTAGTCATAGCATGACTATTATTCTTGTTTTTGTTATGTACTAAAATAATTTACAAAAAAAACAAAATGCAATTTTAATACTATATAAATTATATCGAAGTAAATATACTAAAAAAATAATATTTCCAAATATATAACTAATAATCTGTAATTTTGAAATATTACTAATAGCAAGAAAATTTATAATAAAAGTTAATATATTAATTCTACTTTGACACATTATATTTTAACACAAAATCAACCTGTTTTTACCCTTGCTCTCTAAAGGAAACAGATTGATTTTTTAGTTTTCTCCCTTTAGGGTTAGGGCAAAAAAACTAAAAAATCTTAATTCTGTTTAATCTGTTAAAGTAAAATTAATTAAAGGTAAAAAATAATTTAATTAAACTAATTCTAAAATACATGCTTAAGTAATAAATCAATTCTAACAATTTTAGTAATTTTACCGAATATATATATATAATATGAACAAACCTGAATTATTAGTTCCTGTTGGAAATATTGAAGCTTTTTATGCTGCAATAGAAGGTGGTGCCGATGCTGTTTATCTTGGATTAAAAGATTTTAATGCTCGCGAAAGAGCAAGAAATTTTACTTATAACGAATTTTTAACTTTATTAGATATTGCTAAAAAAAATAATGTAAAGGTTTATGTTACTTTAAATATTGTTATAAAAAACAGTGAGCTAAGAAACTTATTAAATACCTTATTCTTTTTATCTCAAACGAGTATTTCTGCTGTTATTATTCAAGATTGGGGAGTATATTATTTTATAAAAAAATATTTCCAAAAATTAGTTGTACATGCAAGCACGCAAATGCGAAATCATAATTCTGCAGGAGCAATTTTTTCTAAGCAAAAAGGATTTGAAAGAGTTATTATGGCTCGCGAATTAACTATGCCGGAACTTATTAATATAAAGAAAAATTCGGATATTGAGCTTGAGATATTTGCTCATGGAGCATTATGTTATTCTTTTTCGGGGATGTGCTTATTTAGTAGTTATTTGGGCGGAATGAGTGCCAATAGAGGTCAGTGCAAACAACCGTGCCGAAGATTATATAAATCGGGAAACAAAAATAAATATTTGTTTAATTTAAAAGATAACGAGCAGGTTGCAAATATTAAAAAATTTATCGATTTAGGAATATCTTCTATTAAACTCGAAGGAAGAATGAAACCTGCCGAGTATGTTTATAAAGTTACAAAAGCATATAGGTTTGCCATTGATAATCCTGAAAATTTAGATGAAGCAGAAAAAATGCTAGAATATGATTTAGGACGTTCGAAAACACCGTATTTTCTAGGTGGAAATGTTAAAGATGCAATTTCGGATATTCCGAATACAGGCTTGTACATTGGTAAAGTAAATAAAATATTCGACGATGGTTTCTCTTTTTCTACAACTACAAAAATAGAATACGGAAATAGAATACGTATTGTTGGGAAAAACAATAAAAATCAAATTGCTATTAAACTTAAAAATTTTGAAATACAAAATAACAATACTGTACTAGTTAAAGAGCAAGATATTAACATCCGAAAAGGAGAAAAAATTTATTTAACAGATAACAGACAAATTAAATTTCCCAGTAAATTTAAAACGCTTGAAGAAATTACCCAAGATAAATTTTCGCAATCGAAAGCATCAAAAATAATATCGCAAATTGGGAACAGTAATATAGAAACTAAAGAACAATTTTTTATAAGAATAGATTCGTTAAAATGGTTACGAAAAATTCGCTTTAACGATATAGATGGCTTAATTCTAAATTTACCTAAAAGAGATTGGCTAAATTTAAAAACAGAGGCAAATTTTCTAAAACAAAATGCTAAGAAATTAATTGTTGAACTTCCTAAATTTATATCAGAGAGCAATATAGAATATTATAGAAATTTATGCTTAAAATTATCGAACCAAGGATATAACAATTTTATTATCAGTAATTTGTCGCAAAAGATTTTATTACCTAAGAAAGCAAATATCTCGACTAACGAGAATGTTTATGTTTATAACGATGCTGCAGCTGAATTTGTTAATAGCGAAGGGATTAATAATTATTCGTATCCACTAGAAAACGATATTGAGAATCTTTTAAAAGGGAACGATAGAAACGGTATAGTTTCAATGTATTTTTACCCCAAATTATTTTACTCGCGAATGCCAATAAAATTAGACGATGTGGAGAATAATTTTCGCGACGATATGAATGAAAATTATAATAGAACAATAAAAGATGGATTTACTATTGTTACACCGGAAATTCCGGTAGCATTATTACAATATAAAAAGAAATTGCATAATAATGGCTTTAGGAATTTTTTAATAGATATGAGTTTTGAGAAACCATCGGAAAACACCTTAAAAAAACTTATTAAACGCTTAAAATTCTCCGAGCAAATACAACCATCAAGTAACTTTAATTTTAAACGAGAATTAACATAATTTGCTATTAGCAATGGATTAGTAAAAAACCAGATGGAGTTCGTTTGTAACGAGTGCCTTGGTTAACTTTTACTTTTGTTTTTTTTCTTTTCCTTTCTGCTTGTCGCATGCCTTATAAACGTGTGCTAGCTGGAATGACACGAGTGTTTGGAACAGATTCATCTCTAATGTCGAAACACTTGTTTATTATTGTCATACCGAGCGGAGTCGAGGTATCTGCTAAGTAAAATTACGAATTATTTAGTAACAGATTTCTCCACAAGGTCGAAATGACAAGTATGTTTTGTTGCCTGCCTAGTAAAAATTGTCATGTCGAGCAATAGTCGAGACATCTGACTAATAGAAGTACAAACACGAATTTATAACCAATAAGCACTTATTAACAGATTTCTCCATAAAGTCGAAATGACAAACTTCTTTAATGACAGATTTCTCCACAAGGTCGAAATGACAAGGACTTCTTTAATGATACGGTATTTTGCAACAAATTCCTCTGTAATGTTGGAAACGCGCGCTAGTTGGTATTTATTAAACAGCAAAGATCTAACAGTTTAAAAAAAACTACCAGGTATGATAAATTTTAAAAGTCATCCGATGATTAGTATATATTATCTACTAAATTGCTGCATAAATTTTTTATTATCTATAATATATCTTGTATGTGTTCCGGTACCAATAGTTCCTTCTTCATCTTTTGCAAAAAGTTCAAACACAAGTTTTTTCCCGGATACTTCTTTTAATGTAGCAGTACACTCAACATTCATTCCTACAGGTGTAGGTTTTAAGTGTCGAATATTTACTTCGAAACCAACTGTAGTATAATTTTCAGGTAAGTATGGAAGAACAGTTTTTAACGAAGCATTTTCCATTAATGTTAGCATTGCAGGAGTTGCAAAAACTTCAACTAAGCCTGAACCATATTTTGATGCAGTATCGTTATACTCAACTTTCTGAGAAGCTGTAAATGATAATCCTATTTTTAGATCAAATTCCATAATATTTACATTTTTTTCTATTTATCTTAAAATATAATTGTTTTATCATAGCAAATCTATAAAATTATTCTTTTTAATTTTGATAAACATTTTTTTAACTAATTTCTATGATTTTGTTTGAAAAAATATTTGAACAAAAATAAGGTGTTAAAAAAGACCAAATTATTATCATTCTGAGCAAAGTCGAAAAATCTATTAGTTTAAAAATGAGATATGTCGACAAGCTCAATATGACATACATAGCTTGAAATTTTACTTTTTTAACACCTTCTTTTTAATTGCTTACAAATATTATGCATTCGCCTCCGGTCTTCCGTGGCAATTTTTATATTTTTTTCCACTACCACAAGGACAAGGGTCGTTTCTTCCTACTTTTTTTTCTTTTCGTATAGGTTGAACAGTTTTTTTCTTTTGACTATCGGTACCGGTTGCACTATCGGGCCTACTGGTTTTGTATTTACTATAATCTGTTTTCTTTTTATCTTGGGCTTCTTTCACTTGATCGGGACTTTTAAGCGGAATATGACCTTTAACCAGTGTTGATACAACATTTTTGTTAATATTCCCAATCATTGTGCGAAACAATTCGAATGATTCGAATTTATAAATTAACAAAGGATCTTTTTGTTCATAAGACGCCGCCTGAACCGATTGTTTTAAATCGTCGAGTTCACGTAAGTGTTCTTTCCACAACTCATCAATATTAGCTAAAATTGCCGTTTTCTGATACGATTTTACAAGTTCTCTACCTTCGGTTTTATATGTTTTCTCGAGATTAGTAACTACATGCATTATTTTATTGCCATCGGTAATTGGAACAACAATATTTTTGTATTGATGAGCAGCTTTTTCATATACATCTTTAATTACAGGAAAAGCTTGCGCAGCAATTGTTTCTTCTTTACGCTTATATGTTTCTATACCAATATTATAAATATGGTTTGCTAATTCGTCATTATTTGCTTTAAGAAATTCTTGTTTATTAACCGGCGAATCGATACCAAGAATACGAAGAAGTTCCATTTTATATCCTTCAAAATCGCCATTCTCTAAATATGTATTTACAATATTTTCAGAAACATCAAACATCATATTTGCAACATCTACTTCTAATCTTTCGCCATATAATGCATGCTTTCTTTTTTTATAAATTACTTCTCTTTGGGCATTCATAACATCATCGTATTCCAATAATCTTTTACGAATTCCAAAGTTGTTTTCTTCTACTTTCTTTTGGGCTCTTTCAATAGATTTTGAAATCATACCATGTTGAATAACTTCTCCTTCTTTAAGTCCCATTCTATCCATTATTCCGGAAATTCTATCTGAGCCGAATAATCTCATTAAATTATCTTCTAATGACACAAAAAATTGAGAAGACCCCGGGTCACCTTGACGTCCGGCTCTACCACGCAACTGTCTGTCAACACGTCGTGATTCGTGTCGTTCGGTACCTACAATTGCCAAACCACCACTTTTTACAACTTCTTTCGACAATTTAATATCGGTTCCTCTACCAGCCATATTAGTAGCTATAGTAACATTTCTTGCTTTCCCTGCTTCGGCAACTATATCTGCCTCGTGTTGATGACGTTTTGCATTTAAGACATTATGTTTAATACCTCTTAATTTAAGCATACGACTTAACAACTCTGATATTTCTACCGATGTAGTACCAACCAATACCGGACGATTGGCTTTTGTAAGTTCTTCAATCTCTTCAATTGCAGCAGTATATTTTTCTCGTTTTGTTTTATATACTAAATCATTATAATCGGAACGAGTAATAGGTCTATTTGTTGGTATTACAACAACATCTAACTTATAGATATCCCATAATTCGCCTGCTTCAGTCTCGGCAGTACCGGTCATTCCTGCCAATTTTTTATACATTCTAAAATAGTTCTGTAAAGTAATTGTTGCAAATGTTTGAGTAGCAGCTTCAACTTTAACTCTTTCTTTTGCTTCAATGGCTTGATGTAATCCATCGGAGTATCGCCTTCCTTCCATTATACGGCCAGTCTGCTCATCTACAATTTTCACTTTATTATCAACAACAACATATTCGTCATCTTTTTCGAATAAAGTATATGCTTTTAATAACTGATTAATTGTATGTATTCTTTCCGACTTTATTGCATATTCTCTAATTAACTTATCTTTTCTTTTTAGTTTTTCCTTCTCAGATAATTCAGAGTTTTCTAAATCTGAAATTTCAGAACCAATATCAGGAAGTATAAACAAATTAGGGTCATCTGATTTTGCAGCAATCAAATCGTGTCCTTTATCGGTTAATTCTATAGAATTATTTTGCTCGTCGATAATAAAAAACAGTTCATCAGTAACTTTATGCATATTTTTATTATTATCCTGCATATAAAAATTTTCGGTTTTATGCATAAGGGCTTTTTTCCCTTCTTCGGATAATAATTTTATTAATGCCTTATTCTTTGGTAATCCTTTAAATGCTTGAACTAATAAAAATCCTCCCTTTTCTGTATCATTGTCAATTAGTTTTTTTCGAGCATCGGCAAGTATAGTTATAACTAATTTTTTCTGAGCATTAACTAGCAACTCAACTTCCGATTTTAGCTCGTCGAACTGTTGCAAATCGCCTTTAGGCACAGGTCCAGATATTATTAATGGAGTTCTGGCATCGTCGATTAATACTGAGTCAACTTCATCAACAATACTATAATTAGGTTTTCTCTGTACTAATTCTTCGGGATTTATTGCCATATTATCTCTTAAATAATCGAAACCGAATTCGTTATTTGTTCCATATGTAATATCTGCCTTATAAGCTTTTCTTCTAGAATCGGAGTTTGGCTGGTGTTTATCAATACAATCAACAGATAAACCATGAAATTCAAAAATTGGTCCCATCCATTCAGAGTCTCTTTTTGCAAGATAATCGTTAACAGTAACAATATGTACACCTCTTCCGGTAAGAGCATTAAGAAATACAGGCAATGTTGCTACAAGAGTTTTTCCTTCACCTGTAGCCATCTCTGCAATTTTACCATTATGTAAAACAACTCCACCAATAAGCTGAACATCATAATGTAACATATCCCAGGTTATTTTATTGCCGCCGGCAACCCACGAGTTATAAAACCTTGCATTACCATCGACAATCTCTACATGGTCGTATTTAGCAGCTAAATCTTTATCAAATTCAGTTGCAGTTACATCAATATATTCATTTTCTTTAAATCGGCGAGCAGTTTCTTTAACAATAGAAAAAGCAATTGGCAATATTTCGTCCAATTTACTTTTCAACTTATCATCAATTTTATCTTCGAGTTTATCTATTTCTTTATATATTTCTTCTTTTTTATTAATATCTGTCGAATCGTCTTCTACTTTTTCTTTTAACGATATTATCTTCTCTCTTTCTTCTTTAATATAATCTTTAATATTTGCTTTTAATTCTATAGTTTTCTCTCTCAAACTATTATTGTCGAGCTCAACTACTTGCAAATATTGTGCTTTTATATTTTCAATAATAGGCTTAACTTCATTTATATCTCTTACAGATTTATTTCCAAAGAATTTTGTCAATATTTTATCGAATATATTCATTATTTTAATATTTTATTTTTTCTAATTTGCTAATCTAATTTACAAAAATAACATTTTATACAAAAAAACATATCTATTTACCAATAGATTTAGTATTTGTTCAAAACTTATTTATTTTACATTAAAAATCATTTGACTTTCATTATTTATCAAGGTCGAGATTAAGTTCTTTTTGTAAATCTCTAAAATTCGGATTTTTATTTATCATATATTGCAATTTATCATTATCGGTATATATAGCATTAGCTGAATCGTTGTTAGAGTCGGCTTTAGAAAAAGACAAGTCGATAAAACTATTTTTAAGATCGAATCTTAAGAAATTAACAAGTTCGTTTCTTATTTCGTTAATTTTTTCATCTTGTAAAGGATTATCAATAGTAATATCTATATTATTATCAATAATTTTAGGTTCTTTCGAGAGTAAAATATTATATATACGTGTACGATTCTTAATTTTTTCTGTGAATTTTTTCCATGAAATAAGTAATTGCTCAAGGCTAAAATCTTCTTTTAACGATGGGTTCTCTTTATATATATTTTTTTTTGCATCTTCTTTATTTACAGAACTATCATCTTTTACCGCATTCTTTTTAAGCTCTTTAATTGAATACGATTTAATATTTGTGTCCGGAATTATTTGATTTTTAATTTTATTTTCGTTACTGATAATGTTTTTTTCAGTTTTTTCAACTACAATAACAGCTTTCTCTTCAGATTTTTTACCCTTTTCTGATGAATGAGTATTTACAATTTTGTTTTTTTGTTTTCTTAATTTAGCTTTTTTTTTTCGGCAAATATATTACATAACTCAACCAAAGCTAGTTCAACATGTAGACGTTTGTTTTTGCTGATTCTATAACTAATATCACAATTACTCGTTATTTTTAGTGCAGAAAACAGAAAATCATTTACACTTTTTTTTGTTTGTTCTTTATATTTTTCACGAATATTTTCTCCTACTTCCAGCAATTCAATTGTAGCAACGTCTTTACAAAGTAATAGGTTTCTAAAATGCTCGCTTATTCCGGTTATTAAATGATGAGCATCAAAACCATTATTTAAAATCTCGTCGAAAATAAGCATCGAGTCTGTGATATTTTCGTTTAAGAAAGCATCTGTTAGTTTAAAATAATATTCATAATCTAAAATATTTAAGTTTTCTATTACATTTTTATAAGTAATATTATTGCCCGAGAAACTAACTACCTGATCGAATATAGACAATGCATCACGCATTGAACCATCGGCTTTCTGAGCTATTACATTAAAGGCATCTTTCTCGTATGTTACATTTTCTTTATCGGAAATATACCTTAGATATTCTACAGCATCATCAATTTTAATTCTATTAAAATCGTAAATCTGACAACGCGATAATATTGTAGGAATTATTTTATGTTTTTCTGTAGTTGCTAAAATAAAAATAGCATGAGCAGGTGGTTCTTCTAAAGTTTTAAGAAAAGCATTAAAGGCCGACGAAGATAACATATGAACCTCGTCAATTATATATATGCTATATTTCCCAACTTGAGGAGGTATTCTAACTTGTTCTATAAGACTACGAATATCATCAACAGAATTATTTGATGCTGCATCAAGCTCATGGATATTATACGATTTATTTTCGTTGAATGCTATACACGATTCACATTCGTCGCATGCTTCGGTGTTTTCGCCTAAATTACTGCAATTTAATGTTTTAGCAAAAATACGAGCACATGTAGTTTTTCCGACACCCCTTGGACCACAGAATAAATACGAATGGGCAACATGATTAGTTTTGATTGCATTTTTTAACGTTGTAGTTAATGATTCTTGACCAACTACCGATTCAAATGTTAGTGGTCTATATTTTCGTGCTGATACTATAAAATTATCCATTTCTATAAATATTTAACAAAACATCACAAAGTTAAAATTTTAACCGAAAAACAATTTCATTTCTAAAAATATTTATTCACAATTTACAAAATAATCACTTACTAAAGTTATTTTATCTTTTTAATAAATACGAGTTTAATATTTATACAAAAACAATTAATTGATTATTAGAAGGTAAAAAAAAATTAGAGTATTATTTTTTTGCAAAGTAGTTTATTTAATAATATTTTTGTTTTCCGATATCAATATTTTTTAATTAGCTAATAACCTTACCTAAATAAAAATAACACTAGCATCCGAAAGTCGAAATTTTAAAAAGCCCTCAGAATCCTATATTTTTGTTTTCATTACCAAAACAATTTAATTATGGGACTCTTCAGGCGAAACAAAAATAACAATAAACCAGTAATTCGACAAATATTAGATTTAGTACCTCGTTGGCTTTTTGAAAGCTGCACCAATACTTACAAAACCGACAAAGGCGTTAGTAAATATAAGACTTATGATCAATTTGTCGCCTTAACTTTCGGACAGCTTAATAAGTGTCAGAGTTTGAGCGATATATCAGCCGGAATCGGTGTTAGCGAAATTTTCATAAAAGACCTTGGTTTAAGCCAAAGTTCTGCACGTTCCACAATGAGCGATGGTAATAAAAAACAGAACTGGCGCGTGTTTGAAAGCTTATATTATCGTTTATTAAGTCATTATAAATCGATACTAAAACAACATCATAATACGCACATCATAAAAGAGATTAATGGCAAGGTGGTTAAACTAATAGATAGCTCAACTATATCCTTGTGTTTAGCTATGTTTGACTGGGCAGAGTTTCGGACAGCAAAAGGAGGCATCAAATTACATACAAGTTGGGATTACAATTTAATGATACCGGATGTGGTAAATATCACAGAAGCAAAGGTTCACGACAGATGCGGGTTAGGATAATTAATTTACCCTAAAGACACTATTATTGTTGAAGATAGAGCCTATTTTGATTTTCTTTTAATGCCCAACAGAATAAAAGCAAAAAATGTATTTGTTACAAGAATTAAAACGAAAACAAAAACAAAGTTATAAGCATAATAACCAATCAACTTGATTGGGGGTACAATACTATTGCTGAATTATATAAAAAACGCTGGGATATTGAATTATTCTTCAAGGCTTTAAAACAAAATTTACAAGTTAAAACATTTTGGGGAACCAGTAAAAATGCAGTAAAATCGCAAATTTATGTAGCACTAATAAATTACCTGCTTTTAGAACTTGTAAAACGAACTATTTCTAAAACATCAGTTGCTTTTTTAAATTTATCAGAAAAAATCAGATTCTTATTGTATCACTATCTATCATTAGATTATGTATGTAATGAAGTTAGGGAAGGTGTTCGCAGAGTTACTATCGCAACACAAAAAGAAATAGTCTTTTAGCAGAACTTATTTTCTGGATAATCAATATTTTACAACGTAAACACTGGGATAGAATAATGTTTTATTTAATTTCTCAAAAACTTTCGGGTGCTAGTGAAATCAGTAATAAGATTTTCTTCTTTACTTGTTTTTACAAACAACAATTTTATATTTTTGTCGTTTATAACTCAAATATTAGCATTTAATATATGAATAAAAATTTACATACTTTAAAGTATATATTATTCGACATTTTCTCTTCTATATTTAGCTGGAGTATTTTTTATATTTTTCGCAAACTTATTATTGAGTCTCAAAAATATGGTTTTCAAATACCTATTGAATTTACAACAAAGTTTTATCTTGGAATTAGTATCTTGCCATTTTTCTGGTTATTATTACACTATTTAAGCGGTTATTATAACGATATTTTCAGAAAATCGCGACTACAAGAATTAGGACAAACATTTACAACTATTTTGTTTGGAACAATAATAATTTTCTTTTCGCTTTTACTCGACGACGAAATACTATATTATAAACATTATTACAATTTATTTTTTACATTATTTACTTTACAATTTACTTTAACTTATATTCCAAGGCTTATTATTACAAGCATTAATAATAAAAAAATACAAAAAGGGGAAATACAATTTAACACTTTAATAATTGGAAATAATGGCGAAGCAAAAGATATATTTTTAAATATTAAAAAACAAAAAAAATCTACAGGAAACAAGTTTGTTGGTTTTGTTTCAACAAAAAACAATAATAACAATTCTTTAAATAACCATTTAGAATATTTAGGCAAGCCATCCGAATTAAAAAAGATTATAGCAGAACATAAAATTAAAGAAGTAATTATTGCATTAGATAATACAGAAAGAAAAGAAACAGAAAAAATAATAAATTTATTAGATAATACTGATATTATTATTAAAGTAATTCCGAATATGTATGAAATTTTAACCGGGAAAGTTAAAATGACACATATTTTCAGCATACCGCTTATTCAAATTTCTCATACTATAATGCCTATATGGCAACAAAAAATCAAACAAGCAATTGACATTATTGTTTCGTTTTCTACGTTAGTAATTACTTCTCCCTTAATGCTATTTTTATCTATAGGAATAAAACTAACATCAAAAGGGCCCATTCTATATAGTCACGAACGAATAGGTAAATTTGGCAAGCCTTTTACTTTATACAAATTTAGGTCGATGTATGTTGATGCGGAAAAAAATGGGGAGGCCTTATCGTCAAAAAATGATTCAAGAATTACACGTTTTGGGAAATTTATGAGAAAATCAAAACTCGATGAAATTCCTAATTTTTACAATGTACTTAAAGGAGATATGTCGTTGGTTGGACCAAGACCCGAAAGAAGATTTTATATTAATCAAATTATTAAAAAATCGCCTCATTATTTGCATTTACAAAAAATAAAACCCGGAATAACCTCGTGGGGGCAAGTAAAATATGGATACGCAGAAAATGTCGACGAAATGACAAAACGATTAAAATACGACATTTTATATATTGAAAATATGTCGCTTTATGTTGATTTTAAAATACTAATTTATACAATTATTATTATCCTAAAAGGTAAAAATATATAATTTGTTTAAGTATTTTCATTATCTACCAATACAATTTTTGATATTCCTTTATAAATAAATCCTTGATAACTTAGAACACTTTCGTAAAAATAAATATTCTTTATACTCAGATTAAATTTAAACTCGTCTTTATATTTTTCACAAATCTTCACTAAATTATTTCTGTCATTTATTTGCTTTGCTCTCGCAATAGTTACATGAGGTTTAAACTCTCGAACTTCGAACTGATATTCATACGACATAAATATATTTTGAACAATTTCCTTTATTTTTATTAAGTAGTTACTATTTTCTATTCCAACATAAAACACCCTATGTTTACCGGAACTCCTGAAAACATCAAAATTTGTCGATGAAATACAAAATTCCGAATAATTTCTTAGCTCATTATTTAATTTATTAGAAAGCAAATCGAGAATTTTATCATCTGTATTACCAACAAAACACAATGTTAAATGATACTTATTAATATCAATCCACCTTATATTTTCTTTAATTAATTCGATTTGCAGCTTTTTTAAAGAGCTGACAAAATCGCTATTTACTTTAATTTTAATAGCAACAAATGTTCGTTTCATAAAGCAGCTAATTTATTGACATGTTAATAAATAAAATTTATCTTTACATTAATACAAATAAACAACTACAAATTACAAGTTAATTTTTAAATTATTAATATATGCATACAAATAAGAAATTTGCAGTAATATTGTCCGGTAGTGGAGTATTCGACGGCTCAGAAATTCATGAGGCCACTCTTACCTTATATTCAATATCTAAAAGTGGATGCTCTTACGAAATTTTCGCCCCCGATATTGAACAATATCATGTAATAAACCACATTACAGGTAAAGAAATGAACGAAAAGAGAAATGTATTAGTTGAATCTGCTAGAATAGCACGAGGTAAAATAAAGGCCTTATCGAAATATAAACCTGAAGATTTCGATGCCTTGATATTTCCCGGAGGATTTGGAGTAGCAAAAAATTTATGCAGCTTTGCTATTGATGGTATAAATTGTACAGTAAATGCTAAAGTTGAAAAAATAATTAAAGATACTTACTCTAAAAATATTCCTATTGGAGGTCTTTGTATTTCGCCTATATTACTAGCCAAGGTTTTAGGAGATATAATTGTTACAACAGGACAAGACGAAGAAACTTCGGAAGCTATTACAAAATTTGGAGCTCACTACGAAAATACAAATCATGGAGAAGTAATAATCGACCGAAAAAATAAAATAGTTACAACACCATGTTATATGTTAGATGCAAATATTACCCAAATAGGCGAAGGAGCTCAAAATATTGTTAATGCAATTATTGAATTACTTTAACACTATTTTAAAAAGTTTAAAAATTGAGGTTATTCTATTTTATAGTTTAACCTTTTTTTATGATTAAATTACTCATAAATTTATATAATAGTCGCCCTATGACTATCGATTTATGAGCAATTTTCGGGATGTATTTCTATTGAACAAAGTTAAATATCATAAATATTTAAATTATGAGACTACTCCGAAAACTAAAGTTGTCAATTTATAGCCGCATATCGGATTTATAACAAACTGACGTACAGATTTATAACTTTCAGTCTTTTTGTAAAGTTAACCGCTTAGCGGCTTTTCGGAGTAGGCTCAATTATTCCATATTCAATCTGAAGAACAATTCTTTCAATTAAATAATCACTTCCATGCGGATCGTATTTTTGTTTTAAATCGGAGCCAAAAAGTCGTGCTACTGTTTGCCAAAAAACTGCCGAAAAAGAACCTCTTAATTCTTTTAATAAAACATACGAAGTGCTACCTATCTCTCTATCAATTAACTTAAGAAGTAATCGTCCTTGAGTAATTGTTAAATGTTTCAGCTTATCTCCAAATTCGTCTTTTAGTTCTTTTTCTATACTTTTTACATATTTTCTTTTTTCGTTCTCTGTTTTTAATTTAGAAAACTCACTTTCCATTTCATCAAATTTTTTTTTTGCTAATATAGCATATGGATATACTTTTTTTAAATCTCGGGTTAATTTTCTATACCTTCTTCTGCGATATCTATTCTTAAATTTAATTTCGGGAAAAACAACTACTTCTTTAATATTGCTGTGAGGAATTGTTTTCCCATCAACTAATACACTATTTAAAAACATTATACTATCGTTAATAGTAGTAACGCACTGTGAATACGAAATTTTATTTATTAATATCGAAAAAAACAATATAACTAGAGCTTTTCTTTTCATATAAATTAATGTTCAATAATTATACCCAACTTCAAATAAAACTCAAATTTACAAACATAAAAACAAAAATTTCAATAATAATTATTGTAATAATAAAATTAATAATTTTATTATCAACTTTATATATATAATTTGAATAACAATTTATAATTTTGCATTCTTGTTTGAAAAGAAATAATATCATTTTAAATATTTAATAATATGGCAAATAAAATCAATGTTAATGTACATTCCGAAATAGGAGATCTTGAAGGAGTTATACTTCATACTCCAGGAAAAGAAGTAGAAAACATGACTCCAAAAAATGCTGAACGAGCATTATATAGCGATATATTAAATCTTTCTGTAGCTCAAAAAGAATATTCTCAATTAAATAAAGTATTAAAAAAACTTACTAATACATTCGAAGTAAGAGATTTACTTACAGACATCTTAATTAACGATAAAGTTAAAAAAACTCTAATCGGAAAAATTTGTCAATATGAGAATATTTGCAATCTAAATGGTCATTTAAACTCTTTAAGTCCACAGGAACTAACAAGACAACTTATTGAAGGCGTAGTTTTAGAAAAAAATACTTTAACAAGTTATTTAAGCAAAGAGAGATATTCTTTGCGACCACTACACAATTTTTTTTTTACACGAGATGCTTCAATGTCGGTTTTAGATGATGTATTAATTGGACGTATGGCAAATGATGTAAGAGTTAGAGAATCGCTTATAATGGAAGCTATTTTCGATTATCACGAAAATTTTGCAACAAAAACCGTGAACCCAATTAACAGTGCTAAATATTTAGCTAATGCAAGTATAGAAGGAGGCGATGTTCTTATAGCCCGCGACGACATATTATGCATTGGGAATGGTGCTAGAACTAATTCCGAAGGGATAGATTTTATTCTAGAAAAACTATTAGAACAAAAGGAAAAGAAACGTCATATACTTATTCAGGAATTACCTCATCAACCAGAGTCATTTATTCATCTCGATATGGTTTTTACTTTCCTAAATACTAACGAATGTATGGTTTACGAACCATTGATTATGAAAACCAACAAGTACCAAACTATTCATATCACGATAGAGAATGGAAAAGTAATTTCGATTAAAGAAGAAGACAACTTACTAAAATCGTTAAAAGACTTAGGTATGGATCTTAAACCAATATTTTGTGGTGGGAAAAAAGACAGTTGGACACAAGAAAGAGAACAATGGCATAGTGGAGCCAATTTTTTTGCAGCAGGTCCCGGAAAAGTTATTGGATATGGCAGAAATACCAATACTATGGCTGAAATGAACAAAAATGGTTACGAAATATTAAAAGCTAATGATATTATTAAAAACAAAATTGACATAAAAAATTACAAAAAATATGTTATTGCATTAGAAGGCTCTGAACTTCCACGTGGTGGTGGTGGAGCCAGGTGTATGACAATGCCTGTTCGAAGAAAACCTGTAAAATGGTAATTTTTATGTATTCAAAGCCGTTAGAAAAATCCAACGGCTTTTTTATTAACATTTTCTATTATAATCGAATTTATTAGTTAAAATAAGAGTTCTAAAAACTAAGCATAAATTATACAATATTTTTAACCATATCGGCAGCTTCTTGAAGAGTTATTGCAGAAAATACTTTTAATCCCGACTCATCTATAAGCTTTTTCCCTTCTTCTGCATTAGTTCCTTGAAGACGAACAATTACCGGGATTTCGATATTTCCGATAGACTTATATGCATCAACTACTCCCTGCGCTACTCTATCGCAACGAACAATTCCGCCAAAAATATTAATTAAAATTGCATTTACATTTTTATCTTTCAAAATAATTCTGAATCCTGCTTCAACGGTTTTGGCACTAGCAGAACCTCCAACATCAAGAAAATTTGCAGGATCGCCTCCGGCAAGTTTTATTATATCCATTGTCGCCATGGCAAGACCTGCCCCATTAACCATACAACCAACATTTCCATCGAGTTTAACAAAATTCAAATTATACTTTTTTGCTTCTAATTCTACCGGGTCTTCTTCGGTAACATCTCTCATTTCTTCATATTCATGATTACGAAATAATGCATTATCGTCGATATTTACTTTTGCGTCGGCTGCAATAATCTTATTATCTGATGTTTTAATAATTGGGTTTATTTCGAATAAAGAAGCATCACTTTTTTCGTAAGCATTATATAATGACATAACAAATTTAACCATTTGCTTAAAAGCCTTACCCGATAAATTTAATTTAAAAGCTATTTTTCTAGCTTGATATGCTTGAATTCCGACTCTTGGGTCAATCTCTTCTTTATAAATCAGTTCAGGAGTATTTTTTGCTACAGTTTCAATATCCATACCTCCTTCGGTAGAATACATGATTATATTTCTTGCTTTGCTTCTATCTAGTAAAACACTCATGTAATATTCTTGCACAGGACTTTCGCCGGGATAGTAAATTCCTTGTTCTATTAACACTTTGTTTACTTTTTTCCCTTTGGGGCCTGTCTGATGTGTAACTAAATTCATTCCCAGAATCTCATTTGTATACTTACTAACATCGTTTATCGATTTTGCAATTTTTACTCCTCCACCCTTTCCTCTTCCTCCGGCATGAATCTGAGCTTTTACTGCCCAAGTATCTGTATTAGAATCTTTTGCTATTTTCTCGGCTATTATTATGCTATCTTCTACTGAATCGATAACAAAACCCAAGGGTACAGCAACTCCAAATTTTTTTAATATACTTTTTGCCTGATATTCATGAATATTCATAATTTCATTTTTTCGATGTTAAACGATATATATTAGAATACTTTCTAATATATATCTAATTTCATTTTATATTTACGAATTTATTCATTTTAATATATTTTTACGAATTTTTAATGACGAATTTATTCATTTTAATATGAGAAAATTACAAAATAACGAACTCAATAGGATATCTGTTAACGATTTTAAGAAAGCAAAAAAGAATCCAATAATCGTAGTACTCGATAATATACGAAGTTTAAATAATATTGGCAGTGTTTTTAGAACCTCAGATGCCTTTTTAGTTAATAGTATATATTTATGTGGCATTACAGCACAACCTCCACATAAAGACATTCACAAAACGGCTCTTGGAGCTACAGAATCAGTCGATTGGAAATATTTTAATACAACAAAAGAAGCTATTTTAGAACTTAAAAAAGATAATTATAAAATAGTTTCTATAGAACAAGCTGAAAACAGTACAGAGCTACAAGATTTTAAAGTAAACAAAAACGATAAGTATGCTCTAATATTTGGACACGAAGTTAAAGGTGTACAACAAGAAATAGTTAATATCAGTGATTCGTGCATAGAAATACCTCAATACGGAACAAAACATTCTTTCAATATATCTGTAAGTGCCGGTATCGTTCTTTGGGATATTTTTAATAAGTTATAAGTAAATATTAAAATATCTAAACTTAATAAAAAAGGCGATTCAAATGAATCGCCTTTTCTATTTGAGAAAAATATTATTACTCTATAATAGTTTTAAAAGTATCGTTTTCGAAATACTTATAAAATTCTAAATCAGTTTTAGCTAATTCTTTTAAAGATGCATCTTTAGTGATAGCAGTTCTTAAGTTAGTAAGAACAATGTTATCGTCTGTTTTTCTTGCACCACAAACTGCTTTTAAATAATAATTAATAGCAGCTTCATCTTCTAAAACATCAATAGTTTTAATTGCATTATCGGTTTTTCCTGCTAATAACATAGCTAATGCTGTATTAAATGTTCTGTGATTTTGGAAATAATTTACAGCAGCATCGTATTTGCCATCCATAATCTTAATAATTCCAAGGTTATAATCAACAGTATTTCCGGCATCTGTAGCTTTAACGAAATACTCTTCAGCTGCTTCTTTATTACCTTCCATTAAAGCAATAACACCTAAATTATTAATTACACTAGCATCACCTTCTTTAAGTTCGTTAGCTTTTTCTATTGCAACTTTAGCATCGTCAAGATTACCAAGAAGAATATTTACATAAGCAATATTATTAAATGCTCTGTAACAACCATCGTATTTTTTAGCAGCACTTTTAAATATTGCTAATTTATTTTCTAAGTTAGTTTCAATTTTTCCGGCATAAAGAAGTTCTTCAATATTTAAAGTATCAGGATTGTTTTTTGCAAAATCTAATAATTCTTCATCAGAATATCCGGTAACGTCAACTTTAACTTTAATATCAGATCTTCTAAGTTGTGGAAGAATATCATCAGCTAACACTTTATAAGTAGCAGCAATGTTTTTTATTTCTTTTTCTCTTACAACCGGGTCAGAATACATTGAAAGAACTCTAAGAATAAGGTCTTTATCTTCGATTTTTGATTGTTCAACTAATACTTTAAAACCATCCCAATCTTCAGCTGTTGTCTTCATGTTATAAAGAGCTTCTGCATCTTCATCATTAATTTTAGCTTTACCGATAACTTTTGCTAAATATTTGTCAGCAGATTCTTTTCTTTTTACAGAAAGTTTCTCGTTTAAATCTAAAGGCCCATCAGGAGAAGCATAAGAAGATATTTCTATTCCTTTAAAATCATAATTTTCTTTTTCGTTAGTTTCTTTTACAAATTCTTCTAACAATTTAATATCTTCAGAAGTTAACTCAGATTTTTTAATATTAGAGCGCTGAATTACATAATGAATATCAGCATCTTTTTCGTTTGTGATAACTCTCTTAAATTTATCTGCTAAGATAATTGGCATTGGGTTATTCTGAACCAATGTAGGTGTAGAAATAACTCCATCAGCTAATTTCATAGAAACTAATGGAAGATTTTTATCTTTAATTGTTGCAACAGCTCTCATTTCAAGCTCAGCAACTCTCATATTTTCTGTATAAGGAATAACACCACTAAACTCAATAGGGCTTCCTGTTTCGTAAGCAATAACTTTATTATTTGCTTCTACTTTTTCGCCTTGGAAAGTTTTAGATTCTAAAACAGTTTCTTCTCCGTTATACTTAAGTACTGGAGTGAATTCTACAATAGCTTTCTTGTTAAACCATTCAGCAGGAATGTCTCCTTTAATTGAATATTCGACTTGATTACCATGCATTTCAAGCACTTTTGGAGTAACACTGTATTGAAGGTTTGACGCTTCTTCTTTCATTTTCTCTAAACCACCGCAACTGCTAAGAACAACTGCCGCTATTAAAAAAGATGTTAAATAAGTAATTCTTTTCATAGTCTGATTGATTATTTGTTTTATTTAATATTTGCACTGTTAAAGTACAAACTTACTAATGTTTTACTAATAATAAAAAAAAAACTAACAATATTTTATTATACAAGTATTAAAGAGCTATTCTGTTGATGCCTTTTTTGTAATTTTTATTAAAAATCAGCTCTTTTAATTTTTCATAATCATCTTTATTTTTAACAAAATCGATATTATTTGCATCAATTATTAGTATCGACATATTGTTTTGCTGCTTAAAAAAGTCGTAATAACCTTGTTGAATTATTCTAAGATATTCTCCACTAATATCTTGTTCGTAATCACGACCTCTACTTTTTATGTTTTTAATCAAATTCTCTACATCTAAATGCAAATACACATATAAATCGGGTTTCGGAATCGATTTATATATTATATTAAATATCTGACGATATAAGCTATACTCGTCTTCTTTTAATGTAGCCTTTGCAAAAATCAGCGATTTCATAAAATAATAATCAGCAATAGAAAATGATTTAAACAGATCGAGTGAAGTAAGTTCTTCATTCAACTGGTAGTATCTTTCGGCTAAGAATGACAGTTCTAATTGGAAAGAATATCTATCGCGATTTTTATAGAATTTTGGTAAAAAAGGATTATCTGCAAATTTCTCTAGAATCGCTTTTGCATTCAATTCTTCAGAAATCATTTTACAAAGAGATGTTTTACCTGCTCCTATATTTCCTTCTATTACTACATAGCTGTTTTTCACTTACTTAATTCCTTTTTACTTTTATTAATAGTATTTACCTGTTTCCTTTATTTCAATAAATAAATAGTAATCTTTGAGAGATACAATATTATAAAAAAGCTGCTTTAAAATATATTAAAGCAGCTAAAAATATTTACTTTTTAATTAACAATTTCTAATATTTAGGAGTTTCGTTCATATTATAAAAGATAAATGACCAAAAATCAGTAGCTTCCTGAATTCTAATACTTGTAGGTTTACCTGCTCCATGTCCGGCTTTAGTTTGAATTCTTATTAATACCGGGTTTTTCCCTTTATATTTTTCTTGTAGTGTAGCAATATATTTAAACGAGTGTGCAGGGACAACTCTATCGTCGTGATCGGCAGTTTTAACCATAATAGCAGGATAATTCAAACCTTCTTTAATATTATGTATTGGCGAATAGTTATACAGATTTACAAATTGCACAGAATCTTTACTTGATCCATAATCGCTTACCCATGCCCAACCTATTGTAAATTTTTGAAACCTTAACATATCCATAACACCTACTTCAGGAATAGCAACACTAAAAAGCTCGGGTCTTTGATTTGTAACTGCACCAACAAGCAAACCTCCATTAGATCCACCATTAATAGCAAGTTTACTGCTTGATGTATATTTCTGATCGATTAAATATTCTGCTGCTGATATAAAATCATCAAATACATTTTGTTTGTTTAATTTTGTTCCTGCTCGATGCCAGTTCTCTCCATATTCTCCTCCTCCACGAAGGTTAGCCATAGCATAAACCCCTCCATTCTCGAGCCATACTATTCTACTTACACTAAATGATGGTTTGAGACTAATATTAAATCCTCCATATCCATATAACAATGTTGGATTTGTTCCATCTAATTTAAGCCCTTTCTTATACACTATGAACATAGGTATTTTCGTACCATCCTTACTCTCGTAGAAAACTTGTTTTGTTTCATAATCAGCACATGAGATATCTAATTTCGGCTTAAAGTATTCTTCCGATGTGTTATTTGATATATCATATTTAAAAACCATATTTGGAACTGAATATGAAGAAAAATTATAGAATACTTCATTGCTACTAATTTCTCCATTTATAGAATATACAGAGCCCAAAGTAGGAAGTTCAATGTCGTTTAAATAATCCCCATTGTAGTTATACACTTCTAATTTACTATGGGCATCTTTCAAATACGAAGCAATTATTTTATTTCCTACCAAATCACAAGATTCTAAAACATCTTTTTTCTCCGGAATAATATCTATCCAATTACCAATATCTAAACTATTTACATTAATCTTTATTAGTTTGTATTTTGGAGCTTTATAATTTGTAAGAACAAATAAATTATCGCCAATATGATCTAACACACGATATTCGTAATTAAAATTAGTAGTTAATTGTATAAAATCATCTTCCTCTTTTAAATTCTTGATATACAAATTATTCCCACTTGTAGATTCTGTTTCGTACACAAATAAATATTTTTCATCATCTGAAATATCTACAGAATAATTTCTTAATGGAAACTCCTTGTTCTGAAAGATTATTTTATCATTTGCAACAGGGTCTCCAAGTTTATGATAATAAACTTTGTGATATTCATTTTTATTCGACAATTCTAATCCTTCTTCAGGTGCACCGTAACAACTATAAAAGAATCCTTCTTTATTCCAAGCAATATTTGAGAATTTTACCCACTTAATATTATCTTTTAAAACTTTCCCTGTTTTAATTTCCTTAACAAAAATTTCTCTCCAATCTGAACCTCCTTGCGCTACAGAATAAGCTATATATTTCCCATTTTTAGATATACTATAACCGGCAAGCGCAACTGTTCCATCATCAGAAAATTCATTTGGGTCAAGAATTACTCTCGGTTCAGACTCCAAATCATCTTGAATATACATAATGCTTTGATTTTGTAATCCTTCATTTTTAAAATAAAAATAATATCCTCCTTTTTTAAAAGGGGTCGATATTTTAGTATAGTTCCACAATTTTGTTAATCTAGTTTTTATATCTTCACGAAAAGGAATATTTTCTAAATAATCAAAAGTAACTTTGTTCTGAGCAATTACCCAGTTTTCTGTTTCTTTAGATGTATCATTCTCTAGCCATCTATACGGATCTTCTACTTTTGTTCCAAAATATACATCTGTTTGATCTACTTTTTTTGTGTCGGGGTAATCAATTTTTTGTTTACACGATGCTAAAGCAATAACAATAAACAAAATAGGTAAAACTTTAATTTTCATAATTATTATTTTAAGTAAATAATCTTTATATTTTATATAGATTGAGTAAATTTAGTAAAGAAAATCGCAATTTCAAAATTAGCATATTTTTCTTGTAAAATTACAATATATAGGCACATTCTATATATTAAGAAAATTTATTTTTATAATTTACAATACTATTTTAAATAAAAAAACCGATAATTAGTTAACTATCGGTTTTAAAATATCAATTAATTACGTATGTTTTATTTTTTTTCGAGCAATACTTTTCGTGATAATTTCATTTTCCCACTTTTAGGATCAATGTTAATCAATTTTACTTCGATTTCTTCTCCTTCTTTAAGTACATCTTCAACCTTTTCTACTCTCTCCCAATTAATTTCGGAGATATGAAGTAATCCATCTTTTCCGGGAAGAATTTCAACAAAAGCACCAAAAGGAACAATTGATTTTACTTTTCCTTTATAAACAAGTCCTACTTCAGGAATAGTAACAATACCGTCTATCGATTTCATTGCCATATCAATAGCATCTTTATTTACTGCAAATATATCAATTACACCCACATTATTTTCTTCTGTAATTGTAATTGTAGCTCCGGTTTTTTCTTGTATTGCTTGAATAATTTTTCCACCTGGTCCAATAATAGCACCTATCATATCTTTAGGAACTGTTCGTTGCACCATTCTTGGGGCATAAGGTTTTAAATCTTCGCGAGGTTCAGCTTGTGTACTAAGCATAATATCAAGAATATGCTTTCGTCCTTTTTTAGCTTGTTCTAAAGCATTTGTCATTATTTCTTCAGACAAACCATCGATTTTAATATCCATCTGACAAGCAGTAATTCCATCAGGAGTACCTGTAACTTTAAAATCCATATCTCCAAGATGATCTTCATCGCCTAATATATCTGAAAGAATTGCATATTTTCCTGTTTCCTTATCACTAATTAATCCCATTGCAATACCCGATACAGGTTTTTTAATTTGTATTCCGCAATCCATTAATGCAAGTGTTCCGGCACAAACAGTTGCCATTGAAGACGAACCATTCGATTCTAATATATCAGACACAACTCGAATTGAGTAAGGATTCTCAGCTCCTTTAGGAATAATTCCTTTTAAAGCACGCAATGCTAAATTTCCATGACCTATTTCTCGACGACTAATTCCTCTAACCGGACGTGCTTCGCCTGTAGAAAATGGTGGGAAATTATAATGTAAAACAAATTTTTCTGAACCTTGTACTAAAACACTGTCAATAGTTTGAGCATCTAATTTTGTTCCAAGAGTAACAGTAGTAAGCGATTGTGTTTCTCCACGAGTAAAAACAGCTGAACCGTGAGCTCCGGGCAAATAATCAACTTCGCACCAAATAGGTCGAATTTCATCAGTTTTTCTGCCATCGAGTCTTACTTTTTCGTTTAAAACCATATTTCTAACAGCTTCCTTTTCTACATTATGAAAATATTTTCCTACGAGAGTTTCGTTAATTTCTTCTGTTTCTTCAGCAAGTTTAGCTATTATATCGTTTTTAACCTGATTGAATGCTTCTGTTCTCTCGTGTTTAGCTTTGCTATTTTTTGCTACTTGATAAACTTTATCATATGCTTCTCTATGTACTCTTTCTTTTAATTCAGCATCGTTAGTTTCGTGGCAATATTCTCTTTTTACTATTTTTAATTCTTCGGCTAATTCATTTTGAGCAACACATTGCATCTTAATAGCTTCATGAGCAAACTTAATAGCTTCCATCATTTCTTCTTCAGATACCTCATCCATTTCCCCTTCAACCATCATTACATTTTCAATAGTTGCACCAACCATAATATCGATATCGGCTTTTTCGAGTTCTGAGAAAGTAGGGTTTATTTTTAAATGTCCATCAATTCTTGCAACACGAACTTCCGAAATCGGACATTGTATTGGCACATCAGAGACACTTAAAGCAGCCGATGCAGCAAGACCGGCTAATGCATCAGGCATAATATCGTTATCAGCAGAAATAAGATTTACACTTACAAATGTGTCGGCATGATAATCTTCAGGAAATAAAGGTCTTAATACCCTATCGATTAAACGTGATACTAGTATTTCATGGTCGGATGGACGAGCTTCTCTTTTAAGAAATCCTCCGGGAAAACGACCTATTGACGAGTATTTTTCTCTATAATCGACAGATAATGGCATAAAATCAACATTTTCTTTTGCATCTTTTGCAGATACAACTGTTGCTAATAACATTGTATTACCCATTTTAACTACAACAGAACCATCGGCTTGTTTTGCCAACTTACCTGTTTCAATAGTTATTTTCCTATCTCCATCAAGATCAATCGTTTTTTGAATTGCGTTATACATAATTCTATATTTTCATTATTTTTTTTAAATTTCATCTATTTCCTTTTTTCGGAAACATTATAACTAATTGCAAAAGTATTAAATATTACGGAATTTTATTAACTTTCCTTTATTTTAAAGTTTATTCTTCTTGCAATTACTATCAGGTAGGACGCTTCTCTGTAACAAATACGTTGAAATTAAAAATATATTAAAAAAGGCAATTTCAAAATTGCCTTTTTTAATCGTTTTATTTACGTAATTTTAATTTCTTAATCAATTGTCGATATTTTTCAATATCATTTTCTTTCAAATAATCGAGCAATCGTCTTCTTTTACCTACTAATTTAAGTAAGGCTGTTTGAGTACTATAATCTTTTCTATTGCTTTTCAAATGCTCTGTAAGGTTACTAATTCTAAATGTAAAAAGAGCAATTTGACCCTCCGTTGAACCAGTATTTTTCACAGATTCTCCATACTCAGTAAAAATTTCTTGCTTTTTCTCTGCTGTTAAATAGCTCATACTGTTTGATATTTATTTATTTATTTATTCTTTAACATATGCACTTTAAGACGTGCAAAAGTATTTATTTTTTTTCACATATCAATAATAATTATAAAAAAACTTTACTTTCTTCATAATTACTATTTACAATTATGTATTTATCAATAACAAACTAAGAACCTTTTAGTGTTTTTTTCAATTGATTAATCTGAATAAGTGTTCCAAGAACAAAGAGTTGATCTTTAGAAGTAATTTTAATATCGGGTGATGGATTTACAACATATGATTTATCGGCTGTTTTCATTCCTACAATATTTGCCCCTGATATACTACGCACATTCCACTCTCCAATTGTTTTTTCTGCAAAACTAACATTTAAATCTTCGCAAGAGACTTCTTCGATAAGTACATCGTCTTCTCTACAAAGCATTATGTAATCGAGAAACTCAACCACATCGGGATGAGCTACTAATTTTGCCATTTTTTGCCCGCCAATTTTATCGGGCATAATAACATTTGTTGCTCCTGCTCTCTTAAGTTTCTTATCGGAACTAAAATTTGAAGCTCTACTAATTATCTTCAATTTCGGATTAATAACTTTTGCAGTAAGTACAACAAACAAATTATCGGAATCGTTAGGCAAAGCTGTAATTATTGCTTTGGCTTTTAGTATTTGAGCTTCATGCAAGACTTCATCTTCAGTAGCATTTCCATGAACATACAGATATTCGGAGTTCTCGCGTATATTATTAATTATATCAACATTACTATCGACAATAACAACTGTAAATCCTCGAAATCGAAGTTCGTCGACAGTTTGTCGTCCATTACGGCCATAACCACAAACAATTACATGACCTTTTAATTTTTTTATTCTTTTTTTCACCTTATTATCTTTTAAGTAATTTCTAAATACTCCATCAACAATATATCGGGTAAGTGTTGTTACTGCATAAGCAAATATACCAAAACTAGAAACAATTAAAAAGGCAGTAAACACTTGCCCTGTTTCCGACAATGGATGAACCTCGCGAAAGCCAACTGTCGATATTGTAATTATTGTCATAAAAAAAGCTTCGACAAAAGAAAAATCTTCTATAATAATAAATCCGGATATTCCGATTATTACAACTATAAAAAGCAATCCCATTGCTAGATATATCGATTTAAAATTCTCTTTACTAATACCTTTATATTTCATATATTATTTTTTCTTTCTAATAATTTTATTTCCAATTTGACAATGCAAACATCTTTTCGGATTACAATAATTATTTTTTAATTGCAATAAGCCTTGCGAATAAGCAGCATTCTCGGCATTTATATTCAAATCATTCCACGCTTTTATTATAGAATTATTTTCTGCCGGTAATTTCTCCAAAAAATCTACTGCTCTCTCTTTTAAGTCGTTGTTATTTCTATTTTTACCATACAAAAATAAAAAAGGAATAATTGTATTTATCATTATTGAATAAAAAAATAAATTACCTAAATTTTTCTTTCGTTTTAACGATTTCTTATTAAATACATAATGCGTATCCCAATACTCTGAATGTTTCGAATTTAAAATATTTCTTAATTCATTAACATTTTCAATTTCAATTATTTTAGAAAACAACGAAGACGATTTATAAATTAATCCTGCAAACTGGGCTATTCGTATTGTTGGAAAATTTCCGGGTCGCAAGCGTAAAAATTTCCACAAATGTTTTTCTATTGGTTTTAATTCAAACTTTATTTTTAAAAAATAATATTCTTTTTTCAGAGATTCGTAATAATCATCTCCGAGTTCATCTTCGGAAAGAAAACCTGCTTGTCCGAAAAGAAGTGCTTCGAGCTGGAACAAACTATTTTTATGTTTTGCAAGATATTTTAATGGGATAGAACATGCAAGCATCTGAAATGGGTCGGCATTTATTTTTAATCCAAAATTTTTCGAAATACTCTGATAAAATGTTTCTTCCCAGTTATTTTTATTTTTTATTAATATTTCTTCTATTCTTAAAGATTTGTCTTCAAGACGCTCAATTGTCAGCTTACTAATCCATTGATTTACAGTAAAATTGTCTACACGATTAAGGTTTTTTTCGCAAGGAATCCAAAGTTTACTTTTTAACAAATCGGAATATCTTAAATAAATATCGTTATCGAAATCGATTTCTATAGTAGGAATTTTTTCACCAAGAGTATTTTTTACATTCGCATCGTTTTCTTTTACTATGTGTAATATTACATTATCGTATGCCTTATTTATATGATGATTATGCTTATACCAATCGGACGATTTTATATGAACTTCTACATTTCCTGCCCATAGAGTTGAACCAATTTGTATTTTTGCATTAAAAAAATCGGGACCTGCATCAGTATTTTGGCTTCCAACATCTATAATTTTAATAATGTTGCCATCAGATAATTTTATCGAATTTTGTTTAAATAATCTATATTGCCATATATAATGCAAAAATTCTTCTTTCATATCAATAATTCTATTTCAATTTTAAAATTACTAAAATATAATTGAAAGATTAGAATTTGTATTAATAAATTATATATCAATTAATAAAACTATAATTCTAAAGGAAGACATATACTTTTTTATTTACCTGTGATAATAAATTTTGAGTCCACTCCGAAAAGCCGCTAAGAAGTTAACTTTACAAAAAGACTGAAAGCTATGAATCTGTACGTCAGTTTGTTATAAATCCGATAAGCGGCTATAAATTGACAACTTTAGTTTTCGGAGTAGTCTCAATTTTATAAATATATTTTGTTCTCAGGTTTTATATATCTACAAAATATCGGCAAGTAAGTTTTTCATTTTTTTTTGCAATTCGGCAGTTTTAACTGCAGCAATTTCGGCAAATTTTTTCGACGAATCGGCATAAATTATTCCACGTGAAGAATTTACTAATAAACCACATTTTTTATTCATTCCGTATTTTGCAACTTCTTCGAGGCTTCCGCCTTGAGCTCCAACTCCGGGAATTAACAAGAAGTTATCGGGAATAATTTTTCGTACATCTTGTAATTTTTCGGCTTTGGTAGCACCTACAACATACATTAAATTATTATTATCGCCCCATGAGCTTGATTTCTCAATAACATTATGAAATAATTTATTATCGGAATTTTTTATATCGAGTAGCTGAAAATCTTTTGCACTGTTATTCGACGTTAAAGCTAAAAGCACAACCCATTTATCTTTATAAACAAGAAAAGGAGAAACAGAATCTTCGCCCATATATGGAGCAAGAGTAATAGCGTCGAATTTCATATTTTCGAAAAATGCTTTTGCATACATATTCGATGTATTTCCTATATCTCCTCTTTTTGCATCGGCAATAAGAAAAATCTCGGGGTATTTATTTTTAATATATTCTACAATTTTTTCTAGACTTTCCCAGCCTTTTGCTCCAAGAGCTTCGTAAAATGCAATATTTGGTTTATATGCCACAACATATTGTGCTGTTGCATCAACAATTTGTTTATTAAATTCGAAAATCGGATCGTTAGAATCGAGCAAGTGTTGTGGAATTTTATTGATATCTGTATCTAACCCAACACATAAAAAGCTCTGTTTTTTCTTTATTTGCTCAAATATTTGATTATAATTCATTGCTAATTAAATATTTTTCGTAGATATTAATTCTTCTACAAACCACTTTCTTTTAAACGTTCGGCATTTTCTGCCATTTGCAGTTTTTCTATTATTTCTACAATATCGCCATTAATAATTGCCGGGAGATTATATAAAGTAAGGTTTATTCTATGATCGGTAACTCGTCCTTGAGGATAATTATATGTTCGGATTTTCGCTGACCTGTCGCCTGTTGACACCATAGTTTTTCTCTTCGATGATATTTCGTCGAGATATTTCTGATGTTCCATATTATATAAACGAGAACGTAATTCTGTTGTAGCCTTAGCTAAGTTTTTTATCTGCGATTTTTCATCCTGACAAGTAACTACAATTCCGGTAGGAATATGTGTTAATCGAATAGCCGAATATGTTGTATTAACCGATTGCCCACCTGGTCCCGAAGAGCAATATGTATCTTTCTTAATATCCGATTGTTTTAAGTCAATATCGAATTCTTCTGCTTCGGGCAAAACAGCAACTGTTGCAGCAGATGTATGTACTCTTCCTTGAGTTTCGGTTTGTGGAACTCTTTGTACCCTATGTACTCCTGATTCGTATTTCAATATTCCATACACCCCATTGCCGGATACTTTCATAACAATTTCTTTGTACCCACCAATAGTTCCTTCGCTTAAATGAGTAACTTCAAATTTCCATTTTTTGTTTTCACAAAATTTCTGATACATACGAAATAAATCGCCTGCAAAAATACTTGCTTCATCTCCTCCTGTTCCTGCTCTTATCTCGAGTATTGCATTTTTTTCGTCTTCAGGATCCTTAGGAATTAATAAAAATCTTATTTTCTCTTCTAAGTGTTTTATATTTTCTTCGTAATCATCGAGTTCGAGCTTAGCCATTTCTTTCAACTCGGCATCTTTCTCGTTAGACAAAATATCTTTAGCTGTATCGATATTACTTAATAATTCTTTAAATTCGATATAAGTTTCAACTAGAGGTTCGAGGTCTTTATATTCCTTAGTTAACTTTACATATCTTTTCATATCGGATATTATATCCGGATCGGTAATTAGTTGTCCAATTTCTTCAAATCTTAGCCGAACACCTTCCAATTTTTCTACAATCATGCTTTTACTCATAGCTATATATTTTTGTTATGACAAGTATATATTATTCGTTCGATATACGAAGCAATATTTTATTTACCCAAAAAACTAATCAAAGATTTTTATTTTTTTTCTAATTAAATAATCTAATCGTAATTAAACTCGCCAAACTCACTTTTTATGGTAAGGCTTTTTGTTTTTGTTTTTGCTTTTTTACATTTACCTATAATTTTAGCATCTATACCATATTCTTTTGCGATATTAATAATGTCGTCGGCAAATTCAGGATACACATAAATTTCGAATCTATGCCCCATATTAAACACTTTATACATTTCGCTCCATGAAGTTTTCGATTCTTTCTGAATTATTCTAAACAATTCGGGTAATTCAAACATATTATCTTTTACAATATGTAAATCATCGACAAAATGGAGCACTTTTGTTTGTGCTCCACCCGAACAATGCACCATACCATGAATAAAAGAACGATAATTCTCGAGTATATCTTTTATCACAGGAGCATAAGTTCTGGTTGGTGATAATACAAGTTTTCCTGCATCTATACCAAGTTTTTCTATATTATCGGTTAATTTATAATTACCTGAATAAACAAATTCTGTGGGTAAAGAATTATTATAACTTTCGGGATATTTTTGAGCAAGATACTTTGCAAAAACATCATGTCTGGCGGATGTTAAACCATTACTTCCCATACCTCCGTTATATTCGTGCTCGTATTTTGCTTTTCCGCTCGACGATAAGCCTATAATAACATCACCATCCTGAATATTTTTATTATCGATAACATTTTTTCGTGGCAAACGGGCTGCTACAGTAGAATCTACAATTATTGTGCGAACTAAATCGCCAACATCAGCAGTTTCTCCTCCTGTTGAATATATTCCAATTCCTAGTTTTCTGAGTTCGGCTAATAATTCCTCGGTTCCATTAATAATAGCAGATATTACTTCTCCCGGAATAAGATTTTTATTTCTTCCAATAGTAGAAGACAATAATATATTTTCGGTAACACCTACACAAAGCAAATCGTCGAGATTCATAATTATTGCATCTTGTGCAATACCTTTCCAAACTGACAAATCCCCGGTTTCTTTCCAATACATATATGCAAGCGCTGATTTAGTACCTGCACCATCGGCATGCATAATATTACAAAACTCTTTATCTCCGCCTAAAATATCGGGAATAATTTTACAAAAAGCTTTAGGATACAATCCTTTATCGACATTTTTTATGGCATTATGCACATCTTCTTTCGAAGCAGAAACTCCTCTTAAATCGTATCTAGATTTTGTTGTCATAGAAAAGAAATATTATAGGTTTTTGCAAAATTAATATCTAAAAACTAAAATCCGTTACTTTTTTAAAAATTCTTTTTTTTATTCTAAGATTAAAAAAACACAACACTCGAAAGAATACATCATCACACTTCGTTATTAATAAAACAAAAAATGGTTTTATTAACCTGAGTTCGGTGTAAGATACGACACACAGAAAATCAAAAGCGTATTAGATTTGTATTTGAAATCAAGCAGTAATAATGGGTTATTTCAATCAATTTTAAGTGCAAAGATGATGTGTTTTTGGCTTTTCCGCTTGGCAAATTTCATTAATTAGCCCATATACTTCGCAAAATCCTTCTGAATTATCCCAATAGTACTGCAAGTATTTGTCTTGTATATGAACTAATTAATTGAAACTGTGTACAAAGCTTACATCGAACTCAGATTATTAGCTATATTTGTATTTTAAACATTAATAAATATCTTAATATCTACATAATTAATGGACGGAAAAGTAATTATAAAAACTCTTTTAAAAGGTATTCACAAACATAAGAAACAAAATAACGACATCTTTATTTTTACCTTACCTCGAACAGGCTCTACTTTATTATCGGAGATATTAAATACCAATAGCAAAGTAAAAACAGCAAGCGAATCTTTTGCTCTTAACAATAGCAACAAACAAATATTGTTAAAATACTTCGATACAAATTTCCTGTCGGAAAGATATACAGATACAAGCAATAATGAATTTCGAGCTTTAATTAGATATATAGACGATATATCGAAAGGAAAAACTTGGAATAGCTATTATTGGAGTGATTTTAAAAGCCATTTTCATAATTTTAAAACTAACCGAACTGTTTTTAAAACACATAAAATTACTTATCAGTTCGATAATATTATGAATCATTATAAAGATGATTTTGCTTTATATCTGGTAAGACATCCTATTTCTCATAGTTTTTCGCGAATTAGAAATAATTGGGATACTTACATAAAACAATATTTAGAATCGGGAAAAATAAAAAACCAAATATCGTCTGAAAACCAATTAAAAATATCAGATATTTTAACTACCGGTTCGCTATTAGATAAATTTGTTCTAAGTTGGTGTTTAGAAAACTTCGTGTTCTTTAAAAAATTACAAAACAACACTCTTCCAAAAAATATACTACCTGTTACATACGAGAATTTGGTTCTTAATCCTGAAAAAACTATAAAAAATATTTGTTTGCGCTCAAATATTGAATATTCCAACAAGATGGTAAAATTATTAAATTCTCCATCAAAAGGCATTGTACACAGCACAAATAAAACAAAAGAACAAATTACTCTTGGAAATAAAAGTTTTATATTATCGAATTGGAGAGAAAAGATTTCTAAAGAAGAAGAAAGAAAAGCATTTGAAATTTTGGATTTATTTGATTTTAACTTCTATTCGTTCCAGAACGATATGCCACAAAAAGAACTTCAAATTTTTTAAGAATTACACTCTACAAAAATCCTTAATCTATAAAATTTGTAAATACTAAACAAATTATTTCAATTATAAAATTTGAAAAACTCACAAATAAAAAGGTGCAATACAAAATATGTACTGCACCTAATATATATATAATTTAAAAAACTCTATTTCATTTGCGGTTTATATTCCATTGAAATAACTTTAAATTCTGTTCTTCGATTTACCTGATACGCAGCTTCTTGTTGCTCTTCGGTTTCCAGTTCATCAATAAACTCAGGTGTTAATTCCCTCCCAACAGCAAGGAAAGAATATTTTGCAGCAACTTTTGCATCAACAATTTTTGGTTTTGTTGCAGCATATCCTTTTGCTCGGAGTCTTGCAGGCTCTATTCCTTTTTCGATAAGGTAATTAACAACAGATTGAGCACGTTTTTGCGACAACTCAATATTTGTAACAACAGAACCACGAGAATCGGTATGAGAACGTAACTCGATAACTGCTCTTGGATTATCGTTAAGAGTTTCTACTAATTTATTTAAAGCAACCATAGATTCGGGTCTTAGATTCCACTTTGCAAAATCGTAGAATATATTTGGCAATTCAATAGGTTCTTTTATCGAAGCAAGACTGATTTCGGAAAAGAAAACTTTACTTTCGATTAAATTTCTGGTTGTTTCCTTGTCTTTTCCTGTTAAAAAGCCTTTTTTCGATGCTACAAAAACATAGTCGGTATTCGGACGAAGCATAAATTTATAGCCTCCATCATTGCCGGTTTTTGAGCTAAGAGTCATACCATCGCTACCAACAAGTTTTACAGTAGCTTCAGGCAAAGCACTTCCTGTTTTTTCGTTTTTAATTATTCCTTCAACCGAGAATTTTAATGGAGGAAGTACAAAAGAATAAATTTCATCGTCTCCATCTCTTGAAGAACTAAAATATCCTCTTTCTTTTTCTTTTTCTATTACAATTCCAAAATCGTCGTAACTAGAATTTATTGGATATCGCATATTTTCGATTTTCCACGAATTTTTATCTTTCTTTTCGGCTCTAAAAATATCTAAACCCCCCATTCCAATATGATAATCGGACGAAAAATAGAAGGTTCCATCGTTATGAATAAATGGAAACATCTCGTTTCCGGGAGTATTAATATCGCTACCCATATTAACAGGTTGGCTCCATTCTGCATCTTTTGTTCCTCTTGTAATTTTCCATATATCGAGCTTACCTTTTCCGCCTGGTATATCAGAAACAAAATATAATGTTAAACCATCTTCTGAAAGAGAAGGATGAGCGACTACCATACTATCGTTGGCAATATTTATTGGTTCTGCTTTGCTCCATTCTTCTCCATTTTTTACCGATTGGTAAATTGCACATCCTATTGTTTTCTTTTTTTGCACACTGCATCGAGTAAAAAACATTGTATTATAATCTTTACTCATAGAAACAGCACCTTCTTCTACTTCAGTATTTATATTTTCGTTAAGAGGAACCGGGGTACTCCATTCGCCTTTTCTATCGCATTTCGACTGAAAAATATCGGAAAAATTAAGACCTGTACCTCCATTAATATCATCTCCTGTAGCTTCTTCGCGCGATGATGTAAAATAAATCTCATCGTACTCAGCCTTTGCATAAGCAACACCATACTCGCTTTCTCGAGTATTAAAAAATTTCATATTGGCAACCTTATATCCATTAGGGTTATCTATCCATTTTTGCGATAACTCACACGATTTAATTCCATTTTCTCCTCTTTTATCGCCAGGGACAAGTTTTAAATATTCTTTATAATTTTCTATTGCTTCATCAAATTTCCGATTTATTTTTAAAGCATCGGCATAATATAGAAATGCCAATGGTTTAGCATTTTCTTTTTTTATTACTTTTTTATACCACATCTCTGCTTTTTTCGGCTGAGCAGTTAAACGATAACATTCGGCAACCTGAAAAACTATTTTCTTTTTAATATCATTATCGGCAACTTCGCCATAAGCCCTGCGTAACATATCAATTGCTTTGAAATATTGCCCACTATTATAAACTTCGTTTGCTTTTGTGTAAACTTTCAATTGTGCATATGAATAATTAAAACTAATTATGCCCAATAATACAAAAAGGAATATCTTCTTAACTCTCATTCTTCTGATATTTAATTAAACTAAATATATAAATGTAAAAGTAATTTATTTTATATAAAATTAAAAATTGAATAGTTTATTTCGCTAAAATGATATTTTTTTTCGGAATCAGCAATATTCTAAAATTACAAATTTCTACCACACAATCACTTTTTTTTGCAGTGGAACGAAGGAATATTCATGCAAGAGATTTTTAATTCAAAATATTTTTATCGAGTAAACAAGATCTCTCGATATTTTGGAAATGGCCACATTTCGTCATCAATAAGTAATTCAAGTTTATCTATATTATACCGTATTTTATCGAAACGAGTAACTACATTAAAAGAATACTCTTTAGCAAGTTCAACAACATTGCTAATCTTATTTGCTTTTTTCCGTGCTTCTATCAATTCTTCAACATTTTTTTTTATACTATTGATATGATTTGAAATTTCGTTAATAGTACTCAACTGAGTTTTTGCAAGAGATTTATATTCATTTTCGGGAAATAAACTTTTTAAACCTTTAACATTTTCGATTAATACATTCTGGTATTTAATAGCTGTTGGTATAATATGATTAATGGCTAAATCGCCAAGTACACGAGCTTCTATTTGCACTTTCTTAGTATATATCTCTAAACGAATATTATAACGAGCATCTAGTTCTCTATTAGACAAGACCATAGCTTCGTTAAAGATTTTTTTTGTATTAGAAGACACAAAAGCTTGTAAAGCAGTCGGGATATTAACAATATTATTAAGTCCTCTTTTTTTTGCTTCATCAATCCATTCATTAGAATATCCATTTCCTTCGAAGCGAATTTTTTGTGATTTAATAATATATTTTTTCAATATCTGAAAAATTGCTTCGTCTTTTTTTACCTCTTTATTTATTAATTCATCAACATCAGTCTTGAATTTTTTTAATTGACGTCCAACAACAGTATTAAGCGTAATCATAGGAGAAGCTACATTTGCCGAAGAACCAACAGCACGAAATTCGAATCGATTACCTGTAAAAGCAAATGGTGATGTACGGTTTCTATCGGTATTATCGAGCAATATTTCGGGTATTTTACCAACATCAAGTTTAAGTTCTGTTTTTTCGTCGGGCGACATTTTTTTATTTGTAACTCTTTTGGCCAACTGATCTAACATAGCCGACAACTGAGATCCAATAAAAACAGACATTATAGCAGGAGGAGCTTCACTTGCGCCTAAACGATACTCGTTCCCGGAAATAGCAATACTTGAGCGTAACAAATCGGCATTCTCGCAAACTGCCATTATTGTATTTACTAAAAATGTTAAAAATTTAAGATTACTTTTAGGAGTTTTTCCGGGAGCCAACAAGTTACTTCCTGTATTCGTTAATAACGACCAATTATTATGTTTTCCCGAACCATTTATTCCTTTAAAAGGTTTCTCGTGAAAAAGAACTCTAAAATGATGACGTTTAGCTACACGTTTCATCACTGTCATTAGTAACTGATTATGATCGGTCGCCAAATTTGCCTCTTCAAAAATAGGAGCACATTCGAACTGATTTGGAGCAACTTCGTTATGTCGAGTTTTAATAGGAATTCCTAATTTGTATGCTTCAATCTCGAAATCGCGCATAAAATTAGTTACTCTAGTAGATATAGAACCAAAATAATGATCGCTAAGTTGTTGATCTTTTGGAGATGCATGACCTATTAAGGTACGTCCTGTAAGATCAATGTCGGGACGAGCAGAATAAAAAGCACTGTCGATAAGAAAATATTCTTGTTCCCATCCCAAAGTAACAATTACTTTCGATACATTTTTGTCGAAGTATTGACAAACATTAGTAGCTGCTTTATCTATATAATTTAGTGATTTTAATAATGGTGTTTTATAATCGAGAGCTTCACCGGTATATGAAACAAATATTGTAGGAATACACAGGGTGTTTCCATAAACAAAAGCAGGAGAAGTTGGGTCCCAAGCTGTATATCCACGTGCTTCGAAAGTATTTCTAATACCTCCACTAGGGAAACTCGATGCATCTGGTTCTTGTTGAACTAACATATTTCCTTGAAAATTTTCTATAACCCCGCCATTATCTGCAGGTTCGAAAAAAGCATCGTGTTTCTCGGCTGTTGAACCGCTTAATGGATGAAACCAATGAGTATAATGTGTTGCTTTTCTATCGATAGCCCATGATTTCATACCAGAAGCAACCTGATTGGCATATTTTCTGTCAATTTTATTTCCTTTTTCTATTGCTGCCAATACATTTTCGTAGGCTTCTTTCGATAAATATTCCTGCATTTTATATTTATCGAACACGTTCTCTCCAAAATATTCAGATGTTTTAACTGCAGGCAATTCTACGTTTATAGATTCACGACGGCTAACTTCGTCAAGGGCATTAAATCGAATTATAGACATATTTGCGATTTTAAATTATTTTACAAATATATACTTTTATTTTTTACACCCCCTATTTTCTGTTCTCATCTTTCTCTTTTTATTCTTTTTTATTTCTTACCCCACATTTTTATCTTTACTCTCTCGCTATTTATATATTTTTCGGAATTACCATTAATAATCTTTATAAAAAAAGGCCCGCTTACCAGCGAGCCTTTCAATAATATTAATCTGAGTTCGAACTCAGGTTATTAACAATTTTTCTACATCATTTCTGCGAAATACTTGTAAAAATTAGGAATAGTATTTGTTCCATTATCGAATTGCTTTAAAGGATAATTCTCGTTTGGCGAGTGAATAGCATTCGATTCTAAACCAAATCCCATTAAAACAGATTTTATTCCAAGCACTTCTTCGAAAGTAGAAATAATAGGAATACTTCCTCCACTACGCACAGGCACCGGTTGTTTCCCATATGTATCGACAAGAGCTTTTTCTGCAGCTTTATAAGCAATCAAATCAATAGGACATACATAAGCCTGTCCACCATGCAATGGAGTAACTTTTGCTTTTACAGATTTTGGGGCAACAGATTCGAAATATTCTTTAAACAAAACAGCTATTTTCTCGTTATCCTGATTAGGAACCAAACGAGTAGAAATTTTTGCGTAAGCAGCTGAAGGGAGAACCGTTTTAGCTCCTTCGCCGGTATAACCGCCCCAAATACCACAAACATCGAAAGATGGACGAATACCAGTTCTTTCGGTAGTAGAATATCCTTTTTCGCCTGCTAATTCTTCAACATCAATAGCTTTTTTATATTCTTCATCATCGTGGGGTGCTTTAGCCATTAGTTTTCTTTCTTCGTCGGAAACTTCGATAACATCGTCGTAAAATCCCGGAATAGTAATATGTCCGTTTTCGTCGGTCATATCGGCTATCATTTTAGTCAAAACATTAATTGGATTAGCAACAGCACCACCAAACAAACCAGAATGAAGGTCTTTATTTGGCCCTGTTACTTCTACTTCCCAATACGACAAACCCCTGAGTCCGGCAGTAATTGCAGGAGTATCTTCATCGATCATTCCTGTATCTGACACCAAAATAATATCGCCTTTTAGCATTTCTTTATTTTGCTCGCACCATTTACCCATGCTAGGAGATCCGATTTCTTCTTCTCCTTCGATCATAAATTTAACATTACAAGGCAATGTATCGGTTTTAACCATTGCTTCGAATGCTTTAACATGCATAAACGACTGACCTTTATCGTCGTCGGCACCACGAGCCCAGATTTTACCATCTTTAATTACAGGTTCGAAAGGTTCTGTATTCCACTTTTCGATAGGATCGACAGGCATTACATCGTAATGACCATAAACAATAACTGTAGGTTTAGCCGAATCGATAATTTTTTCGGCATATACAACAGGATTTCCTTCAGAAGGCATTACTTCTGCCTTATCGGCTCCGGCAGCTATAAGAAAAGATTTAATTTTCTCTGCTGTTTTAACCATATCGTCTTTGTGCGATGAATCTGAACTTATTGAAGGAATTCGAATTAGTTCGAACAGTTCGTCGAGAAATCTTTGTCTATTCTCTTTAATATACTCTTGCGCTTTTTTCATTAGTATAATTATTTAAGTTTATATTTTTTAATTAATTAAGATTCTAGATTTTAAAATATTTTTCTATTTACATGAAATATTCATACTTAATAGTGTTAATGTATAAAACACTAGTGTTTGAATATTTCATAATTTAACATTAAATATTAATGCTACTTAAATATTCTTTAGCAACCTTTTCGAGATTGGCATACCATTTTTTACCATACTTTCTAATTAATGGTTCTTTTAGAAACTTATAAACAGGCATATTTTCTTTTCTACCAAGCTCAAATGCAGGTTTACAAACATCCCAATTATGAAAATTTACAGCTTCGTATTCTCCAATTTTCCGAGTTCTTATAGGATACAACTGACAAGAAATTGGTTTTCTAAATTTTATTTTCTTGTCGAAATAAGCTGTTTCCATAGCACATTTCGCCATTCCGTTATCGAAATAGGCATAAACACATTCTTCGCCATTAATTAATGGAGTAACTAAATCGCCATCGGCATCAACAACACTAAAACCCTGTTTTTCTATTTCTTTTTGAGATTCTTTACTTAAATAAGATTTAAACTTTGAATATATTTTTTCGATTTCCTTTTCTTCGCCTTGTTCTAAAGGTGCTCCCGATTCACCATATACGCAACATTTACCTTTACATCTTGAAATGTCGCAAAGAAATTTTTCTTCAAGCACTTCAAGACTTATAATTTTATCGTCAATCTGTATCATTTATTCAAATATCTATTTTATAATAAGTGATTTTCCTGTCATTTCTTCAGGAATATTCATTCCCAGAACTTCTAATAATGTAGGAGCAACATCGGCCAAAATACCATTGTCAATTTTCTTAAATCTATCGGACACCAAAATACAAGGAACCGGATTAAGCGAATGAGCAGTATTTACGCTACCATCGGGATTAATAGCATTATCGGCATTACCATGATCGGCAATTATTACCAAATCGTAATTATTAGCTTTTGCTGTTTCAACAACTTCATTTACACACTCATCGATAGCTATTACTGCTTTTTGAATAGCTTCATACACTCCCGTATGTCCAACCATATCGCCATTGGCAAAATTAAGGCAAACAAAGTCGGCTTCTTGCTTTTTTAATTCCGATACTATTGCATCTTTAACTTTATATGCACTCATTTCGGGTTGCAAATCGTAAGTAGCAACTTTAGGTGAAGGAACAAGAATTCTTTTCTCGTTTTCGAATTCGTCGCCTCTCCCCCCCGAGAAGAAAAAAGTTACATGAGCGAATTTCTCGGTTTCGGCAATTCGAATTTGCTTTTTACCATTATCAGCAAGAATTTCGCCTAAGGTATTTCTTAGGTTATCCTTTTTATATGCAACATTAATACCTTTGAAAGTTTCGTCATATCTGGTCATTGTAACTAAATGCAACGGAATAGTTTTCATTTCGAATTCCGGCATATCTTTTTGCGACAAGACAACTGTCATTTCGCGCAATCTGTCGGTTCTAAAATTAAAACATATAACAACGTCATTCTCTTTTATTATGCCTAAAGGTTTATTATTACTATCGACATTAACAATAGGCTTAATAAATTCGTCGGTAACATTATTATCGTATGATTCTTGAATAGCATCAACAACATTAGTAGTTTTCTTTCCTTTTCCATGAACAAACAAATCGTAAGCCAGTTTTATTCTATCCCAATTTGTATCTCTATCCATTCCATAATAACGACCAACCACAGAAGCAATTTTACCATTTGATATTTTAAGATATTCCTGAAGATTTTTAACAAATCCTAATCCACTTTTTGGGTCAACATCTCGACCATCGGTAAGAGCATGAATAAAAACATTTTCTAATTGATAATCTTTAGTTAAGTCGCATAATTTATAAAGATGTTTATCCAACGAATGAACTCCTCCATTAGAAACTAAACCAATAAAATGAACAGATGAATTATTATTTTTAGCAAATGTAAAAGCTTCAGATAATGCTTCGTTTTGTGCTATCTTATTACTCTCTATTTCTTTATTTATTCTAACCAAATCTTGATAAACTACTCTCCCCGCACCAATATTCATATGTCCTACTTCCGAATTTCCCATTTGACCATCGGGCAAACCAACATTCTCGCCTGAGGTTTGTAATTCTGAGTTCGGATAATTCTTATATAAACTATCTAAATATGGTGTAGGTGTATTGTAAATGGCATCTGATTTTGATTTATCGCCAATTCCCCAGCCATCCAAGATAATAAGCATTGCTTTTTTATTGTCGTTCATTATAATTCTCCTTCTTCGTTATTAAAACAATATGCGAAATTACTTAAAATTTGACTAACAACATTATAATTAATTGCGATTTTTTTATATTCTAAAAAGCAAGATTTGACAAACACAGCGTACATTAAAGTACACGATATAGAAAAACTTAAAAAATTGAGATACTAAGGTAGTATTTTATTCTTCTTGTATTATTGAACCAATAAATTCGGCAAGTTTTTGTAAACAATTGCTAATTAAAGTGAAACAATGTTGTGTTTTCTTTAGAAATTATTGATTACCAAACTATTAACTTGAGTTATTAAAATATAGAATCTATGATAAACAAATTTAAAAACTTTAACTTTTGTAAACCATGTATCTCAACGAACACTAACGTTTTATTAATACAAAGAGCCTCATTGAATAATTATTCAATGAGGCTCTTTATTATCTAATTATTCCAAAAAAAAGAGTCTCAATTTCTTGAGACTCTTGTGGTGCCACCTGGAATTGAACCAGGGACACACGGATTTTCAGTCCGTTGCTCTACCAACTGAGCTATGGCACCATTTTGTTTGTTTAGCGGCTGCAAATGTAAGTAAATTTTAAAAAACACAAAATATTTTATGATTTTTTTTACAAAATATTCTTATCTATTCCAACTTCCTATATTTTCATAATTTCAATTAACATTCTCTATCTCAATAATCAAGAATGATTCTCATCAAAACTCATTTTTTCGATTAACTAATAATTTCAGCATATAATCATCTATTTTTCTGCATTTTATATTAGAGAAAATTATTTTTTCAAAAAAGATCGCTTTTATTCAATATTATGACTTAATAACTAATAGATTTTATAATTTTGCACAATATTTATTAGATATGGACTATCAAAGTTACAAATTTGAAAATGGCATTCGCATTGTTCACATAGAAACAACTTCTCCTGTTGCTCATTGTGGTTTAATTATTAATGCAGGTTCGCGAGATGAAAAAGATAATGAGCATGGAATGGCTCATTTTATTGAGCACGCCATTTTTAAAGGAACAAAAAAAAGAAAAGCTTATCATATATTAAGCCGTTTAGACGATGTAGGAGGAGAAATTAATGCCTACACATCAAAAGAAGACACTTGCATTCAAACCTCGTTTCTAAAAACCGATTACGAACGAGCTATAGAATTAATCTTCGACATTACTTTCAACTCTACTTTCCCGGGCAAAGAAATAAACAGGGAGAAAGATGTTGTAATTGAAGAAATTAATTCGTACAAAGACGACCCATCTGAATTAATTTTCGATGATTTTGAAGAATTAATTTTCAGAAATCAAACCATAGGAAATAACATTCTAGGTAATGCAAATAGTATTAAACTATTTACTAAAGACAAAATAGAAACATTTATTAAAAACAACTACCACACAAACGAAATGGTTCTTTGTTCGGTTGGAAATATTAGTTTTTTAAAATTTAAACACTTAGCCGAAAAATATTTCAGCACAATAGATGCAAATATTCAAATAAACAATAGGATAAAACCTATAAACTACACACCTACCATTAAAACAATTTACAAAAACACTCATCAAGCGCATTGTATAATAGGTAATATTGCTTATGATATAAACCACAAGAACAAAACAGGAATGACTCTATTAGATAATCTTCTAGGAGGTCCCGGATTAAACTCTCGACTAAATTTAGCTCTAAGAGAAAAACACGGCTATGCTTACCATGTAGAATCTAACTATTCTCCATATTCCGATACCGGAGTATTTTCTGTTTACTTTGGTTCGGATAAAACAAATACAGAAAAAAGCATTGATATCATAAAACGAGAATTTAATAATCTGAGAAATAAAAAACTAGGAACATTGCAATTAAGTAAAGCAAAAAAACAGCTTTACGGTCAAATTGTTATAAGCACCGATAATAAAGCCAACTTGCTTCCTGCATTAGGCAAAAGCATTATTTTATTTGACAGAATTGATTCTCTACGCGACATATACAATAAAATTGAGAAAGTTACAGCAAATGACATATTTGAAATTGCTAACGAAATTCTTGACGAAGAAAAACTATCGATGTTAATCTACAATTAACTTCTTCTTTAGCCTTTACTCAATAATTGACAAACATAAACTAAAACACTCTTATTCAGACTAATGCACTGCTCACAAACATTCTACATCAAATACTAAAATGATATTTAACAAAACTGAAATAGAAGAATACATCACAAAATACTCAGACACTGAAGACCCTATATTACAAGAATTAAGCAGAGAAACGAATCTAAAAATTCTCCGTCCCAGAATGATATCAGGAAATATTCAAGGAAAATTCCTTGAGCTTATAACAAAAATGCTAAAACCTGAAAAAATATTAGAAATAGGGACATATACGGGTTATTCTGCAATATGTTTTGCAAAAGGTTTATCAAATACAGGCAAACTCCATACTATTGAAATAAACGACGAATTAGAAGACTTTATACTAAAATATTTCGAAAAAGCTAATGTGCAAAATAAAATAGAATTACATATTGGCAGCGCTCTCGATATTATTCCAAAATTAGAAAACAATTTCGATTTAGTATTTATAGATGCCGATAAAAGACAATATATCGATTATTACAAATTAATAATAAATAAAGTAAAATCGGGCGGATTTATTATAGCCGACAATGTACTCTGGAATGGCAAGGTTATAGAAATTGATAAACAAGACGACGCTTATACTAAAGGAATTATAGAATTTAACAGCTATATTAAAAACGACAATAGAGTCGAAAATGTTATTCTTCCTATTAGAGACGGCTTAACTCTTATTAGAAAAAAATAAGATTTTTTTTCATTTCACGATTCACAAATATCTCTATTTTAATATCTCAAGTAACAAATATCCCTATTCCATTTTATTCTCATTAACAACACTAAATCCGAATGTTTTAATAATCCGTTGATCAGGAGGAATAGTAAAAATCCAATCTACAATATTTTTATACTTTACTTCTTCTGTAAATGGGATATCTTCTTTAGTTAGTACAATTATGGCGCGGTGAATTTCTGTACTTTTTGTTGTTTCGAGTTCATAATCAACATTACCAACAGGAAAAATATATTCCTTATTACTTTTCAATTGAAAACTCTCTTCATAATTATTTGGAAATAAAACATAAGCATCTGTTTCGCTAAAAACAAAAACTTTTAAATACGCATCTTTCGATGATTTGATTTTAAATTTTAAGTAATCGTGATTTTTGTAATACATTCCAAAACCATCTATCCAAGCACCAAAAGTCAAATCTTTTTTGCTTGTATATTTTAAAACAATGCAATTAATTATCACATCAACTTTAACTACTCCTGTTTCTGTAAAACTCTTATTTACTTTAACTTCTTCTATATCTTTAACAGCACCTCTAATATCAGAAAGAATATCGGAAGTAAATATCTCATCGTAATTATTTTTATTCTCAGATTTAAAAAAATCTGAATACGAAGAAATATTTTCTGCAATACCAGCTTTTTTTAAGGCATTTATCTTAGCATCGTTTATAGCTCTGGCTTTTACTTGTAATAATGTTTCTGTTTCGCCGCCAACGGCAACACCATTTACATTATTAATCTTAATTTCCTTAGTTTTCTTCTGAGCTTGTATGTTTTGGCTACCTACAATAAGCAAAAGCAAAACAGTAAGCGTAAGTAATATTCGTTTCATAATCAAACTTTTTAAATTCTTCTTAAAATTATAAATTATACTCAAATATACTGCCAAACTACACAAACAAATTTGAATCAGCAGAAAATCTACTATTTCTTTTTTACTTGCAACCTAAAAGACATTGTATAGTCTTTTTGTGAGCGCTTAACATACTGACTGTGATTGTTTTTGTCATAACATTACTTTTTGTGTAACGCTATTTCAGGATTAGACATTAGGTAAAATAAAAAAGCTCCTTATAATTTATAAGGAGCTTTTTTGTACCCGGAGTGGGACTTGAACCCACACGACCAGTAATGGTCACTGGATTTTAAGTCCAGCGCGTCTACCAATTCCGCCATCCGGGCGAGAATTGAGCGAAAAACGGGACTCGAACCCGCGACCCCGACCTTGGCAAGGTCGTGCTCTACCAACTGAGCTATTTTCGCGATTGCGGTTGCAAATATATGCACTTTTTTTTCTTTTGCAAAAAAGAAACTAAAAAAATATTATTTTTTTTATACTCCTGTAAATTTCTTTATCTCATTTAACTTATTTAGAGCTTCTATGGGTGTTAAATTATTTATATCAATATTTTTTATTTCGTCGCGAATTTGACTCAAAACAGGATCGTCTAACTGAAATATTGTAGTCTGTATTCCTTCGCGATGATTTGCAATATCGGAAACCGGTTTTGAAATAGCAGTTTTTTTATCGGAACTCTCGAGGTCATACAACACTTCGTTTGCTCTTTTTATAACACTTTTGGGCATTCCGGCCATCCTTGCAACATGAATTCCAAAACTATGCTCACTACCTCCTTCTTTTAATTTTCGAAGAAATATCACTTCATTATCCAATTCCTTAATAGACACATTAAAATTCTTTATTCGAGAAAACGATTTCTCCATCTCGTTTAATTCGTGATAATGTGTAGCAAAAAGAGTTTTTGCTTTTGCCGATGGGTGTTCATGAATATATTCAACCATTGCCCAAGCAATAGAAATACCATCGTAGGTACTTGTTCCTCTTCCTATTTCGTCTAACAAAACCAGACTTCGGTCTGATAAATTATTTAAGATACTAGCTGCCTCGTTCATTTCAACCATAAAAGTTGATTCTCCCAAGGATATATTATCTGAGGCTCCTACTCTGGTAAATATTTTATCGACAATACCTATTTTTGCCGAATCGGCAGGAACAAAGCTGCCCATTTGAGCTAATAACACAATTAATGCTGTTTGACGTAACAATGCCGACTTTCCCGACATATTAGGCCCTGTAATAATTATCAACTGCTGTTTTTCGTTATCGAGATACAAATCGTTTGCAATATACGGTTCGCCAATGGGCAATTGTTGTTCTATTACCGGATGACGTCCTTGTTTTATTTCAAGTATCTTTGTATCGTTAATTTCCGGTCTTTTATAATTATTTTCTGATGCAAGAATAGCAAACGACAACAAACAATCGAGCTTTGCTATTAAAGCGGCATTTATTTGAATTGTAGAAATATATTCGGATAAGCTAACTACTAAATTTTGGAATATTTCCGCTTCAATGCTTTTTGATTTTTCTTCGGCTGTTAATATTTTCGATTCGTATTCTTTTAATTCTTCGGTAATATATCTTTCAGCACTAACAAGAGTTTGTTTTCTAATCCACTCTTCCGGCACTTTATCTTTATGAGAATTTCTTACTTCTATATAATAACCAAATACATTGTTAAAATTTATTTTAAGCGATGTGATTCCTGTTCTTTCAATTTCGCGATTCTGCATAGCTAATAGATAGCCCTTCCCCGACTTAGATATTTCTCTAAGCTCGTCGAGTTCAGAAGAAACACCACTAGCAATAACATTTCCTTTATTAATTAAAATTGATGGTTCCGGCATTATTTCTTTTTCTATTCTATCGCGAATAGCAACACACGGATTTAACTGATCACCAGTTTTTATTAATGCTTGATTCTTTGTATTAGCACAAGCTATTTTTATTGGTTCGATAGATGATAAAGCAATTTTGAGTTGAACAACTTCACGCGGAGAAATTCTCCCTGCAGCAACTTTCGAAATTATCCTTTCGAGATCGCCAATCTGTTTAATATGCATATGCAACAACTCATTAAAATCTGAGTTCTCTAATAAATACTGTACAATATCGTGTCGTTCTGTTATATGCAATTGTTCTTTCAATGGTAATGCAATCCATCTTTTTAACATACGACCTCCCATTGGAGATACCGTTTTGTCAATTACATCGACTAGGGTTTTAGCATCTTCGTTCAAAGAATGAAATAACTCAAGATTACGAATAGTAAATTTATCTAACCATACATAATTCCCCTCTTCTATTCGTTTTATACTTAATATATGGCTAGTTTTTTTATGTTCGGTGATTTCGAGATACTGAAGTATCGATCCGGCAGCTATAATACCATATCGTAAGTTATGCACACCAAAACCTTTCATCGAAGATGTCTTAAATTTCTTCAAGAGTTTCTCACTTGCATTTTCTTCGGTAAACACCCAGTCATCAAGCTTATAAGTATAAAATTTATCTCCAAATAATTCCTTAAATCTTTTTAATTTACTTTGTTCTACCAGTACTTCTTTTGGTTGAAAACTATTTAATAATTTATCGATATATTCATTATTTCCTTCTGCAGTATAAAATTCGCCTGTTGAAATATCGAGAAATGCTATTCCAAAAATATTTTTTTCTATATGCACAGATGCTAGAAAATTATTTTCTTTATTTTCTAAAACATTATCATTAAAAGATACTCCGGGAGTTATCATCTCTGTAACTCCGCGTTTAACAATTTTTTTTGTTTTTTTGGGATCTTCTAATTGCTCGCATATAGCAACCCTTTGTCCGGCACGAACTAATTTTGGGAGATATGTATCGATGGCATGATATGGAACTCCGGCAAGTTCTACATAAGAAGCCGAGCCATTGGCTCTTTTTGTAAGAGTTATTCCTAATATTTTCGATGCAATAATAGCATCTTCACCAAAGGTCTCGTAAAAATCTCCTACTCGAAACAACAATATAGCATTAGGATGAGTTTTTTTTATCCTATAATATTGCTGCATCAAAGGAGTTTCTGCATATTTCTTTTTCGATTTTGCCAAAACGTTTTTTATTAATTTATCTGAACAAATTTATAATTATTAAAAAACTTTTCAATCATTATGGAAATAATAAGTATAATAATTTTTCAACAATAATTTTTAATTTTCATATAGCAAAATAATACAAACTAACATTAACAATATTAAGATACATAAACGACACAATTCTCATAACTGCAAACTATGACATATGCTTAAACTATCGGTGTTACACAACACACACATTTATTTTGCCACTAATAATAACAAGAGTATTTTCGCACTTTCATATATTAAAACATATAAGCCTTATGGAGATAAGGCTTATATATTCAACATTAATGATAATTTTTTAGGGGTTAATTTTCATTATGGGTAAAAGTAAAAAAGCTTTTTCTTTTTTACAAATAATAGCAATTATTATTATACCAATATAAAAAATGTTGAATGACTAAAGCTGTCCTTTACGGGACAGCTTTTTTACTTTACAACAACAATTTACCTTTATTATAGAATCACTTTAAAAAGTTGTGGAGAATCATTATAATCCGGGCTGAAAGCCCAATTTAATTTAGCCCGATGGCAACGCCTCTGGTTAGATTATATATCATTTTGACGTCCTGAAAGGACAAGTTAATATTAGTCACTCCAAAGATATTTTTCGTTATAATCAATACCATATTCTTCCAAAAACATTAAATATTCTTCTTTATAACTCATCTTTTGATGATGTTTTCCTGAAACTGAATGTATTGTTTTGTTTTATCGTGTAACGAAGGACTTACCGAGAAACCTCCATATCCACCTTGCCATGCAAATTTAGTGTAATAACTCCCTTTGTTTTTAATCCATCTGCTA